>Ga0074195_1000721_pt1 | contig 57782 bp, 52 predicted proteins | sample EPASupsiteHSE623_FD_64525 | JGI IMG/M metagenome (GOLD analysis project Ga0074195, IMG submission 64525) | Bioremediated contaminated groundwater from EPA Superfund site, New Mexico - Sample HSE6-23 | ecosystem: Environmental > Aquatic > Deep subsurface > Groundwater > Contaminated ...
GGACATTTCTTTGCAGAAATTTCTCGCGAATAGCTACAGCTATTCGCTCCAAATTTTGCGTCGAACTGTCCTCGGCATCCACCGTCTCGGTTCTCGCAACCAACTGCGATTTCCGGGCTAGACACCGAGGCGTCTTTCCCGACGCGGATTCCCCGTCCGCGCAACGCCGCCGCAAACTGCCGCGCCGCAAAAAGCGCGGGGTCCGGCATCGAGCCTTTGATAAAAAACTCTGGCTTTCCCGGCGGAATCGTGCCGCGTAACTCTGCCTCGTACTGGCGCGGCGCGCGGTAAATATAGCCGTTGTCGCCGGAGCCGGGCGCGCCGGTCAGCATGAAATTGGTCCAGGTCAGCCCCTTTATTTCCGGCTCTGTCCGCAGCGCGGCGGCGGGGGCGCCTTCATGCACGCCGGGCTTGAAATACAATTTATAGAGATTGTCGTTTATCGAAAGCGCTCCGGCCTGCGCGGCGTAGTAATTGCCCAAATCCTCATACGGCCAGGTGCCGGGAACCGAAAGCCCCTCAAAAAGCGAAACGTCGGCCACGACTCCGCCGGTTATTTCTTTTATCCCCGCTTTTTCCACGGCCTCCGCCCAGGAATTAACGACGGCGTTGTAATCCGGCGCGCCGGCTATTACCGTGGAGCCCAGCGACGGGTCCCCCCCGCCGATGACGGCGATATCGCCGTGAAGAATGCCGCCGGAAACGTCCGCGGCGGCATAAACTTCGGTTTTGAATTTGTAATCAGGCCCCAGCAGGGACAGCGCGGCCGCTGTCACGAAAAGCTTGAGAGTCGAGGCGGGAATGAGGCGGCTCTGCGGATTTTGAGAAAATAAAACTTTGCCGCTGTCGGCGTCGGCGACATAAACCGCCCACTGCGCGTTTCGCGCCGCCGGACTCGCGCAAAGCGCGCGGTATTTCGCCTCAATAGAAGCCTCCCGCGCCCGGCAGTTCGGAACAGAGAATAAAACCAGAGAAATGACAATGCCCAGCCTGTTCATATCCGAAAGTTTACCGAAAAAACAACCGCATCACCAGCGGGAAAATCGCTGCCCCTGTTTTCCCGAAAATAAGGGCGGGATAAATTTCATCCCGCCCTTATTTGTTAGTCCAATAAACAGTAGCGGTCGCCTGGTACTAAGAGCAAACACCAGTACTGGTATTGCAGTGGAGCCCAAAGCGGCAGTCCGCATTCGAGAAGCAGCCGCGCCCACCACCGCCGTTGTTGGGCCGACAACTATTGCCGTCGCAATAGTAGCCTATGGAGCACCCGCCATGTCACCCCTTGTCTCCGGCGGATTTGTTATCCGGGTAGCAATTGCCGCTATTGGTATCGCAGCGATATCCCGACTGACAGTCCGCACCCGTGTAGCAGCCTTTGTGCCATTGTCCGTTGGTGGAAATACAATGTGCGCCGTCACAATAGTAACCGACAGGGCACCGCTGGCTGTAGCAATTGCCTGGGGGGACAATTCCACCGCCGCCCCCATGACTCCCGCCAGCACACATGACGGTGCCGGGGATTAAGTGTTCTCCTTTGTGGCAACAGAGGGTTTTGCCGTTTTTCGGGTTTATACCGACATAATACTGTCCGTAAGCGCGGCAGGGGTCCTTCTTCTGGATTTTCTGTCCGGCAGCGGCGCGCTTTTCTCCGCCGTTTGACGACGCCAAATCCATAACGGGAGAGGCGTTTTCATCATCGCCGCTGTCCGTTTTGAATGCCGTATCGTCGGAGGCGAGACCGGTAAGTTCGGCGGCCTCATGCGTTGCCTTGTCTGGTTCTCCCGCAGTGGCGGCAACTTGGGATTCCTGTCCTTGTCCCGCAGCAAGCGCGGGGGCCGGCACCGCGGGAACTCCGGGCGCCGCATGCGCGGCCGCGCCAAGCAAGACCATGAACGCAGTCACAATCAGCAGTTTCATTTTCATTTCCTCGATTCTCCTTGAAGGGATGTCCGGCTATGCGGATTCATAAGGAACCCTTCATACAAGTAGCTTAGCGCAGATTGTTGGTTTCAAAAAGGGCCGGAAGGGCCGATTTCGCATAGTCTTTGGACCCATGCTCTTTGGGGACTTTCGGTCCGGCACCAAAAAAAACGGGGCGCGAAACGCGCCCCGTTTTTGGCTTCAAGCGAGAGAGTTACCAGACTCGGCAGCGGTCCTCATGGTACATGGCTTTGCCGGGGCCGCAGGAGAACGCCTTCGAGAACTCCGGCATGTTCACCATCACGCCGTTGACGCGCCACTGCGGCAATGAATGCGGGTCGGTCATGACTTGCAGGCGCGCATATTCGTCCCGCTGCTTTGAGCACCAGACCTGCGCGTAGCCCAAAAACAAACGCTGCGCCGCCGTGAAGCTTCCCGGCGTCAGAGGCAATTTGTCCGCCGCCAGTTCGTTAAGCGCCATGAGCGCGAGGCGCAGGCCGCCGTTGTCGGCGGTGTTCTCTCCGAGGGTGAGCTTGCCGTTTAGGCGGATATCATCCACCGCCGTGAAGCTTGAATACTCGGTCACGAAACACTCGGAGCGTTTATCGTATTCCTTTGAGTCCTGCGGGCTCCACCAGTCGCGCATGTTGCCCTTGTCGTCAAACTTGCGGCCCTTGTCGTCGAAACCGTGGGTCAGCTCGTGGCCCATCACCGCGCCTATGCCGCCGTAGTTGACGGCAATGTCGGAATTGACGCCGTAAAACGGCGGCTGGAGTATCCCCGCCGGGAAATTGATGCTGTTAAGCTGCGCGCTGTAATAGGCGTTGACGGTGGGCGGCGTCATGTGCCATTCGGCGCGGTCAACGGGCTTGCCGATTTTGGCCAGTTGGCGGCGGAACTCGAAGCTATCCGCGCGCGCCGCGTTGCCGAACTCGTCGCCGCGTTTTATTTCGAGAGCCGAGTAGTCGCGCCACTTGTCGGGATAGCCGATTTTATTGGCCACGCTTTTGAGCTTGGCCAGCGCCTGTTTTTTGGTCTGCGCGTCCATCCAGTCCAGCTCTCCGATGTCACGGCCCAGCGCGTCCTCGATATTGCGTATCATCCGCAAAACTTCCGCCTTTCCCTCAGCGCCCAGAGTTTTTTCCGCGTAGCGTTTGCCCAAAGCTTCGCCCAGCGCGTCGTCGGTCTGCGCGACGCAGCGCTTCCAGCGCGGACGCAGCTCTTTTGCGCCTTTGAGCGTTTTGCCGTAGAAGTCGAAATCCTCATTCACCACGGCGGAAGAAAGCCGCGAGGCATGCCCGCTCAGGGTATGCCACCGCAGATAGGTTTTCCAGTCTTCAGGCGGCCTCTGCGACAACAGGCGGCTTGCCTGCCTGAAAAACTCGGGAGTCGCCACGTTTAGCGATTCCAGCGCGGGCGCCTGCGTTTTCGCAAAAAGCTCCTTCCAGTCCATATCCGGCGCGAGGGCGGACAGTTCAGCCACCGTCATCCGGTGATAGACATTGGCGGGTTCGCGGCGGGACACTTTGTCCAGCGATGCGCGGGCCAGCTCCGTTTCCAGGGACACCACGGTTTTTGCCGCCTCGGATGACTTAGCCTGGTCGTAGCCGAGCAGCGAGAACATCTTCCTTATATGTTCGCCATACTGCGCGAGCAGTTGCACGGATTTGGCATCGGTTTTGAGGTAATAATCGCGGTCCGGCAGCCCCAGCCCGCCCTGGTCAACCTCGGCGATAACCTGCTCGGCGTCCTTGAAATCCTGGGTGGAGCCGTAAAGGAACAGCGCCGGCATGCCCTCGGCCTGAAGGCGCGCTATTTCGGAAAAAATTTCCGCGCCGGTGTTGAGCGAATCTATCCTGTCCAGATACGGTTTGAGCGGAGCGAGGCCCAGCGAGTCTATGGCTTTCTCGTCCATGCAGGAATCGTAGAAATCGCGTATTTTGCGCCCGTCCTCGCCGGCGGGCCCGGAATTTTCGAGGATATCGCGCAGCTCGCGGCGGTTGCGCTCCGCCAGTTCGTCGAACCGGCCCCAGCGGGGCTGGTCGGGCGGTATCTCGTTTTTAGCTATCCAGCCGCCGCAGGCGAACTGGTAGAAATTGTCGCAGGGGTCGGCGGCGCGGTCCAGCGCCGAAGCGTCAAAACCGTTTATGGCGGCTGATTCCGCGGCGAAGCCCGGAAGGGCGAGCGTTGCTGCAAACGCGAACATGGCAAAGTATCTCATGCCCGTCAGTATATCTTAATTAACCCGCATAGGTCTAAAGGGCACTTTGGCATGGGCCAAAAAACATTTTATTTTTGGGTCTTTCGACTCTGGTGAGGGAACGGGAAATACGCTAGCCTTTTATTAGAGAGCGGTTTAACCTCGACGGAGACTTTCAAGGAGAATTGATGAAACTTATACCGGCGGTATTCGGAGCGGCCCTGCTGTGCGGCGCGGCGGCCTGCGGTTATGCTGGCGGTTCTTTTGACGAGTTGAGCAGAACGGCGGGCCCCAAAAACCTCGAAGCGGCGGAAAGCCTTGCCGTTCCCTCCCTCAATTCGGTCGAAGCGTCCGTTGACACCTGGCTGATAGACAAGGTGAGGGAAGCCAAAGCCAATCCCGACAAATTTATAGACGAGGAGGATTCGGACGTGGTGGGCCTCGTCTTCGGCCTGCCGGACAGCATCGCGTCGTCGGGGCGCTTCATGGTGCCGGGCGAAACCGCGCAAAAAGCCGCCGTGCGAATCACCGTGGACCTGGCCAGACAGCGGCTTACGGTGGTGTCCGCGGACCTCAACGGCACCTTTCCCATATCCTCCGGCGCGGCCGGCCACCGCACGCCCGGCCGCGGCAACTGCTACGCTCCCGACTTTCTCGATGCGAACCACCGCTCCAGCCTGTACGGCAACGCGCCGATGCCCAACTCGGTGTTTTTCAACGGCAACATCGCCATCCACGCGACCGAGCATGAAGCTATGCTGGGGCAGCCCGCCTCCCACGGCTGCGTGCGCGTGTCGCTGGCAACCTCCAAGCTGATATTTCCGGTGGTGAAAAAAGCCCTGGCGCAGGGCGGCAGGACTAACGCCAGCGTCTGCCTGGAAGGCTATCCGCCGAAGTAAGCTTTATATTCAGCAATTTTATTTCGAGATTTCCTTCAGTTTTTTGAGGACGGCTTTCATCAGCGCGGAGGCGGAGTTCTCCGACGCGGCGGACAGACTGTCCCCCGTCCCGCGCGCGGACGCGCTCCAGAGGATTTCGCCGGTCTGCGCGTCCACCAGCCGCGCCGAAATTCCCGCCCGGGCGGGCAGGGTCTGGGTTTCCGGCAGCACCTGGCTTGTGCGGCTGGCGTTGTAGCCGGTTATCACGTTCTGGGTGGTCTGCACCGTTTCGTTTCCGCGCCGGCTCGTGGTGACCACCTGTCCGAAAATAGGGTCCATCTGCTCCTGCACCACGTCCACCAGCACCGTTTGACGGCTCACGTCGGAAAATTCCGTGATATTGCCCATAGCCAGCGCGTCAACGCCCAGCAGCCTGCCTATGCTGCGCAGTTCGGTCTGGTCTATCGCGCCCGAGACACTCAGGGACTGCTCTTTCAATATCTGCGCCACCTGCCGCCGTTCTACCACGCCGTAACCCGCGTCGAGCAGATACTTCTCGAAAGTGCCCGCCGCGATTTCGCCTGAGCCCTGCATTCCGGGATAATCCGTGAACGCGAGCAGCGCCACCCGCCTGACCGAGGCGGCATTATAGTTTTTGCTCACGGCCACCACCGCGTTTGAAAAACAGCCCGAAAACGCGCAGCAAAGCGCCAGAAGCATGGGCGGCAGCGCTTTTCTCATTGCGTTACCCCCGCCTGTTTTTGCGCGTCGCGCAACTGGTCCGGCGTCAATGCGTTTCTCAGTCTGGCGGCGGCGTCAAGCGCGGGCTTGAAGCCCTTCTTGGACGCTACGAGATACCAGCGGTAAGCCGCAACGCTGTCCTTTGGCGCGCCGCGCCCTAGTTCGTAAATCCTGCCTAGCTTGTACTGCGCGAATGCGCTCCCCGACGCGGCGGATTTGGCGTACCAGTCGAACGTCTCCTTAGGGGCGCCGGACCTGCTCCAGCCGGCCTCGGCCATGATGGCAAGGTTTTGCTCCGCCGCGGGAAGCCCCTGTTCGGCGGCCTGGCGGTAATATTGCGCCGCTGCGGCGGTATCGCGCTCCACACCGAAGCCGCGTTCGTAAAGGTAGCCAAGGTTGTTCATGGCGTAAAGATTGCCGCCCTGCGCGGCCTTGCGGTAAAATTCGACGGCTTTTTTGTAGTCCTTAGCGGTTCCGTGTCCGTGAAAATACATATTGCCTGTATTGCTCCAGGACATGGCCCGGATATCAGACGGAGAGTCCGCGTTCTGCGCGGCTTTTTCATACCAGGCGAAAGCCTTTTTGTAATCCTGCCCGACGCCCTGGCCCGTGTAATGGAGATAACCGAGATTGTTCTGCGCGGCGGCGTTTCCCTGCGCCGCGGCCTTGAGATACCATTCCGCCGCTTTTTTGTAATCCCGTTCCACGCCGCGCCCGCGTTCGTACATTATGCCCACGCCGTGCTGCGCCTGAGCGTTTCCGGCCTCCGCCGCTATGAGCAGAAATTTCTGCGCCCGTGCGAAGTCCCCCGCCTCGTAAGCCTCGCGCGAGTCCGCCATAGGGTCGGCCAGCGCTTGCGCGGGCAGAAATGGCAGAAGCAGGGATAAAAACAGAAACAACAGACTTGCTCCCGAATAATAGACTTGCCCCCGAATAAGGTTATGAGGCAAAAAGACAGGATTTTCGCCTAAAAAATTATTCTGGCGCAAGTCTGGTGTCTTCATATGGTCAATTTTACAACATAACGCGGACATTGCGCAGAAATTCTAAAACCGCATCCGTATCCGCCAGAAAATATCCGGCAGAGGCGGTCCTGCTGCCGCCGACTTTAACGGTGATGCCTGTTCCGGCAAGAGCCCGAAAAGCGGTTTCATCCGTTTTATCGTCGCCGATATAAATCACGGTCACTTTCCTCATCCGTTTTTCTGTCCGGCGCAGAATATGCAAAACGGCCTTGCCCTTGTCACAGTTTGCCGCGGGCATTATCTCAATTGTTTTTTTCCCGGGCCTGACTTCAAGGCCGCATTGCCCGCGCGCTTTTACCAGTTTGCGGAAAACAGTTTTCAACGACGGCAAATCCCCGCCGCCGACCAGTCTGTAATGCAGCGCGATTGAAAATTTCTTTTTTTCAATCAGCACCCCTTTTATGCCGCGTGTTTTTTCGGCAAGCTCCTCGCCGAAATCATCCAGCGCTTTGCGGGCGGCGGGGGAAACCTCCGCTGTGAAATTAATGCCGCCGCCGGTTATCTTAAAGCCGTGATTCGCGGCGTATATCAGGCCGCTCAAACCGACAAGCTTTTTCACATCGCGCAAATCGCGTCCGGTGACAATGCCCAGGGTTATACCCGGGGTTTTCGCCAGATTCAGCAGCGTTTTATTCATGCGCGCGGACAAAACGGCCTTTACCGGAGTTCCACGTATCGGCGTCAGCGTGCCGTCATAATCCAGCAAGAGCAGCAGATGCCCGCCCGCTGTCCGCCTTGCCAGCCGGGGCCAGGCCTTGAGCAGGTTCTTCATTCGGCGAACTCTATTTTGAGCAATTCCGAAATCACTTTGCCCGCCCAGCGGTAGATGTTGTTCTCCTCAACTATTCTTTTCATTTTGGACATTCGTTTCTGACGCTCTTCGGGAGACATCATCAGCGCGGCGTATATGCCGTCCGAAAACTGCTCGCGGTCGTAGGGATTGATTAAAACGGCGTCCGTAAATTCCCGCGACGCGCCGGCGAACTGGCTCAGGACAAGCATGCCTTTGGTGTCCGAAACGGCGGCGACGTATTCCTTGGCCACAAGATTCATGCCGTCATGCAGCGAACTCGCTATGCAGGCGTCTCCCAGTTTGTAGAAAGCCAGCGGTTCGGGATAATTCAGGTGCCGTCGTATAAGAATCACGGGTTTCCACGAATCGGTGGAGTGTTTCCAGTTTATTTGCTCCACCAGCATGTTTATCTCGTCATTCAACTGTTTATAGCGCGGGATATGAAGGCGGCTCAGTTCGCCCATTTGCAGGAAGACAAACTGTTCCGCCAGCTCTGGATGTTTTTCGAGCATGCGGTCTATCGCCAGCAACCGCTCCGGAATGCCTTTGGTATAGTCTATCCGGTCAAGCCCGAGCAGCATTTTCCTGCCGCCCAGGGCGAACTCGTCGGAAAGCTGCCGCTCCTGCTCCGCAATCGCGGGGGTGGAAATTTCCGACTGTATGTCTGCGTAATCAACGCTTATCGGGAAGGGCCGTATTATGGTTTCATGTCCGGCGCGTATCACGGAATGACGCTCCCGGTCTATTTTGCTTTCCAATTCGCGGTCTATGGTGTCCAAAAAATTGTTGCAATGGTAGCGTATATGAAAACCCAGCAGATCGTTTGCCAGCAGCCCTTCCAGAATTTCTTTTTTCTGCGGAAAAATGCGAAAAGTCTCGTAAGACGGCCACGGTATATGCCAGAAATGGGCAGTGATGATTTGATTGGGCAGTTTTTCCTTGAGCAGTTTCGGCAGCAGACACAGATGGTAATCCTGAACCCAGACGAAGGCTTTCCTGCCTCGCAGCTCCACGGCGATGGCGTCGGCGAATTTTTCGTTCACCTTGACATAGCTTTCCCAATCCTCCTTGCGAAATATGGGGCGGTTGAAGGCGGTATGGCACAGAGGCCAGATGGCCTCGTTGGAGAAACCGTAGTAGTAACCTATCTCTTCCTGCTTTGTAAGCCAGACTCGCTTTAGCGTGTAAGCCGGATTTTCCGGCGGAACCGCGATTTTGCCGTCAAGATCGGAAGCTTTTTTGTCCGCGTCGCCGTTGCCCCAGGCAACCCACAGCCCGTTGCATGCCTGCATGATGGGGTCCAGCGCGGTGATGACGCCGCCGGAACCGCGGTTGACCGCAACCTTGCTTCGCTTTTGAGTGTGAACATACGGCTGTCTGTTTGACGCCACCACAAACACGTAATCCGATAATTTTTCCGTAATCAGGTTTTGCAGGCTTTGTTTGGTCCACATATATCCGGCCTCCGCGTGCCGCCGGTTTTGCCGCAAATAAAAAACCGCCGACGGCATTTAACCGTGATGGCGGCCCGACCATCTCAAAACCTCCGGAACAAACCCTGAAACCGCAGTGGAATAGCGGCCCGAGCTGTTAACACGATTCCAGGATAAATGTTCCGGACCCTTTGGTTTACTCTACTTTTTTTGCCGGCGCGAGGCAATTCAACGAATTGCCTCACCTGAAATCTATACGAAATAGTATCGTTGCCTCAAATCTAAAATCGGGTCTTCTCCCAAACGAGTGGGTAAATTCCGCATAAATATGTGTTATTTCCCCAATAGGGACAGCATTTGGGGATGGCTCAAAAAACTGGCATGATTTTGGTATGCGGAAAAAGCTTCAGTTGCGGGACGCCTATCGCTTCCCCGGTTTTCGTCCCGATGTTGTGCGCGGCATGTTCGGCGACCGCAAAGCGCGTGTCATAACTCTGCGCCGCCGGGGAAAAAACGGTTTGCAGTTGCTGCGGCGCGGTCCACCACACTTGGTACGACCATAAAACCCGTGAGGTGCGCGATTTACCCTGCGGCGAGTTCCGCATTTATCTTGCCGTGGAAGTCCGGCGCGTGAAGTGCGGTATGTGCGGCAACCTCAGGCAGGAAAAGCTGGACTGGCTGGCTGATAGCCGGTTTTTCACCAAACGCTTCGCTTTTTTCGTTGGCGAGCGTTGCCGCGAGATGTCGATAAAAGCCGTCGCCGAGGAAACTCGCGTTGCCTGGAAAACGGTCAAGGAACTCGACAAGCAATACATGCGCGAGCAATTGCGCCGCAAGGGAAAACCAAGGCCCCGGGTGATAGGCATAGACGAGTTGTCCATCCGCAAAGGGCACACTTACCGCATCGTGGCAAGCGATTTGGAACGGCGCGTTCCGATATGGTTCGGTGGCGCGGACCGGTCTGAGGAAAGCATGGACGGGTTTTACAACATGCTTGGCCCCGGCAGAAGCAAGCGCATACGGCTGGCGGTCATGGACATGTGGAAACCGTTCCGCGCTTCGACGACCAACCACGCGCCGCAAGCTGCGATACTGTTCGACAAGTTCCATGTGCTGCGGCATTTGGGCGAAACGTTGGACAAGGTGCGCAAGGCGGAATATGCGCGGCAGACGGGACCGGCGCGGCGTTTCATCAAGGGACAGCGGTACACGTTGCTTTCCCACCGCGAGAATCTGACGATGCAGGGCCAGCGCAGCTTGCGGTTGCTGTTGAAAGCCAACAGCCGGTTGAACACGGCGTATATTTTGCGGGAATCGTTCGAGCAGATGTGGGACTACGAGCGTGAAGGCTGGGCGCGGCGGTTTTTCGAGAACTGGCGCGCGTCGCTGAAATGGCAGCGGCTAAAACCCTATGAGAAGTTCGCGGCGATGATAGACCGGCATTGGGACGGCATCGCGGCCTACTGCAAGCCGGAGAACAAGGTTGCGCTTGGTTTTGTGGAAGGCTTGAACAACAAAATCCGCGTTATCCAGCGGCGCAGTTACGGGTTACGAGATGAGGAGTATTTGCGGTTGAAAGTGCTGACCTGCATGCTTAAACCGATATGAAATTACCCCAAAATCACCCACTCGTTTGGGAGAAGACCCACATGTTTTACCAGCTGGCAGCGGAGCAACCGGTGCGGATAAGGCCGAAGGCGACCGTAACGCTGGAGCGGCGGCTGGACGGCAGCCTGCATATGAAATGCAAATGCGTGGAACTTGCGTTCAAGCAGTTGCCGAAGCGCCCTTACAGGCCTTATTACAAGCGCAGGAAGCCTTTGCAGGAAAAGCCCGCTTTGCCGGTTTATAAGCCGTCCAAAAAACATCCGTGGCGCGTCTGGCGGCCAAAGACAACGGCGCAAGACGACGCCGCGCCACAACAAGAGCAACTGTTGATAACTTGACAGCCAACGGTAAGGAGACAAAAACAACAGAGGGACATTTCTACTTTTCTAAAAACAGGGACATTTCTATTTTCTTGCAACATCCAGAAAAAAACGCTTGCCAAGCCGTCTGGAATATATTAAGCTTCTCTTATCAGCCAATCCAGGAGGGACACTAGAATGGCAGAAAAAGTTCTGAAAGCAGGCGTGAAACGTGAAGACGGCTTCCTCTACTACATCGACAAAGATGGCGACATATCGCGCGCCAAGATGGCGAGAGGCGGCAAAAAGGGCGGCAAGCCCCAGAAAGTGCTAAAGTGCGGTGTCAAGAAAGATAAAGGCTACCTTTATTATCTCGACAAGAAAGGCGATGTTTCCCGCGCGAAAATGGTCAACGCCTGAACAAGGCGCCAACTGATTCAAAAAAACCGGCCTTCATAGCGAAGGCCGGTTTTTTTGTAGAATAAGTTCAAGAAACTGTTCGACGGATTGCGCAAAATGACTCCAAAAATCCTTGAAGGCAAAACTCTCGCCGCCGAAATACGCGGTTCACTGCCCGCGCGGATCGCCGCCGCGCAGGCCCGGCTTGGCCGCAAACCGTTGTTGGCGGCTGTGCATTGCCCCGGCGATTACGCTTCGGACGTTTATCTGAAAAAGGAGCTGCAAGCCTGCGAAAAAACCGGCATCGCGGCGCGCGCGCACGAAATAGCGAAAGACATAACTCCGTCCGATTTCATAAAACTGCTGCGCCAACTCGGCTCTGAAAAAAGCGTGGATGCCATACTCGTGCCTCGCCCGCTGCCGCGCCAGTTGTCGGACACCGCGATATGGGAGCACCTCGACCCCAAAAAGGACATTGACGGCGCCTCGGTTTCCGGCATGGGCCGGTTGTTCCTGTGCAAAAATCCGGCTGAGCTGGAAGCGGGCGGGTTTTTCATGCCCTGCACCGCCTGGGCGGTGATACGGCTGCTGCGCCGTCACGGAATAAACCCGTCGGGCAGCAACGCCGCCGTGCTGGGCCGCTCCTCGACCGTGGGCAGGCCGCTGGCGCACATGCTCTCCTGCCTGGACGCCACTGTCACGCTGGCTCACTCAAAAACCGTGGATATCGCAAAAACGCTGGCCGGCTGCGAACTGGTCGTCAGCGCGGTCGGCAAGGCGCGCTGGGTGAAGGCGGACATGCTCAGGCCCGGCGCTGTCGTCGTGGACGTGGGCACGAACTCCGATGAAAACGGCGTTTTCTGCGGCGACGTGGATTATGACGCCGCGCGGGAAACCGCCTCCGCCATTTCCCCCGTTCCCGGCGGCGTGGGCCCAGTCACGCTGGCCTGCCTGCTGGAAAATATCGTCTCCGCGTTCGAGAAAAGCGCATGAAACTCGTTGTCCTCTGCATGCTGTGCCTGGCGGTCGCGGCGCCTTTTTCGCCGGCGCCGGCTCGCGCTCAGGATGATGCCGCCGTTTCGGAGAACGCCTTCACGGCGGACGCGCCCGCCCCGAAAAAGAAAGTCAAATCCAAGAAAAGCAAAAAAAGCAAGCCCAAAAAACCGGCTCAACCCAAAGTTCCCTCCGAATATTTTTTCAAGCAGTCCGATACGGGACCCGTAACCCCCGTCTACCATTTCGACGGCAAATCCGGCGCGCCGGTCACCCCCAAAACCAAACCGGCCAAACCGAAAAAGACAAAAAAGAACAAAGCCAAACCTAAAGCGCCCGTTTTGGCGAAAAACATGCCCCCCGAAGCGCTGGCCGCCCAGGCGCAGGCCGAAACCGGACCATCAGCCATGCAGGGACCGTCCGGCGCGGCAATGGCTAAAACGGGCGAATTCTCCGCCGCGCCGACGCGGAAAGCCACCGCCGAGGAAATCCGGCTGCTCGAAGGCAAAAACGCCCCCGGCATTCCCAAAGAGGAAAAACACGCCTCAAAAACAAAAAAGGCCAAAAAGAAAAAAGCCGCCAGGAAAGTCACGAAAACCGCAAAACCCGAGGTGCAAAGCGGCATCGCCGGCGCTGTGCAGCAATCCACTCAGCCCGACGCGCCCGTCAAAATGCCGACGGTGCAGCCCGCCCAGCAGCCCGACGCGAACGGCGCGCCGATAAACCCGGGGCAATAGCAAAAATGCATTTGCCGTAAAAAACGCAGGGGGACGGTTCAACCCGTCCCCCCGCATGGAGAGTCTGTTGTCTTTATTCCTGCATCCCGTCAGCGGGCGGCTGTTGTCGTTTCTGTTCGGGAACTGGAGGCGCGGCAGGTATCGGCTGAAACGGCGCTGCGGCGGCGGGTGCGGGAGCCGCGGCGGAAACCGGAGCGCATACCGTCGCCCTTCCGGTTCCCATGCGCGTTATGAAAGCCGCACCCAGGCCGACCAGCAAGCCGAACGCCGCCACTGCGAAACCCGCGAGAAATAGTATCCAGCCGATTAAAGGCAGCAGCCGTCCGAATTGTATCATAGCCGCCACAAGCAGATAGCCGACGCACACTTTCGCGGCGAGGGACTGCGGCCCGCGCCTCTTTATTCCCGCAAAGAACCTGTCGCAAAGCAGCGAACTGAAAGCGCATACCCCCAGCGCGCCCGCGCAGGCCAGCAGCAACAGCGCCAGCGGCACCAGCGGGATGCCGATTATGGAAATCAGCAGGCCCAGCAATCCGGGAAATATGCCCAGCACCACAAGCGTGCCGACGCCGGCGGCTTTCCAGAAATCGGCGGAAATGGCGCACGCGGCCGTCTCGACGTTTTTAGGAAAAAACACGGCGGGCAGAACCACAACCAGCAGTCCCGTCGCCAGCGCGGAAAACATCATCAGTCCCAGCAGCATGGCGCCGGTAAACGGGACCCCGTCGGAATGCCAGCGTCCGTGCGTAAATCCGGGCAGCATCCGGCGCAAAAGCCGCAAATCCATGTCGGAAACCTTGCCTTTGAGCATGACGCCGCCGCCCTTTTCTATGCGTCCGCCCAGCGAAGCGATATCCCCTCCGACAGTAGCGGTTGACAGCAGCGTGATATTGCCGCCCAGCGAGGCGATATCGCCGGTGACCTCGCCGCTTATTTCGACGGGGCCGCCCATCGAGGCGACATCCCCGTCCACCAACCCGCTGACTCTAACAGGCCCGCCCATCGAAAGCGCGTTACCCCTCATCCTGCCGTTCACGATAACCGGCCCGCCAAGCGAGGTGCAGTCGCCCTCCAGGACGCCGTCTATCGTGACGGACTTGTCGGTTACAATATCCTCTTTGAACGTCTGCCCCTGCGGCACGGTTACGTCCATGTGGCTGACCTTGTCGCGGGTGTAACCAACGTTAATGTGCCTTGCGCTGCTCTGCTGCGCGAAACCGCACAGCGCAAGGCAGGCCAGCGCCGCGGGCGCCGCAATCATCTTCATTTTCATATCCTTCCTCCTGAAAGTCCATGCGTATTTTTTGAAACGGCCAGTATCACGAAACCGGCCAGCACGGTTGAGACCGCCAACTGCGGTAAAAACGATTCCGGCAACAACAGCGCCAGGCTTTTGAGCGCGCCCAGCGCCGCCGGAATTTGCAGCGACGCCAGCCAGAGCTTTAACAGGCAGAGTTTTATTTGCAGCAAAGCCGAGCGGGGCGCGAAAACAAAATGCAGCAGGCCGTGCATGTTGGCGGCAATTAAAGCGGACGCCGCGAAGGCGGCCAGCGCAAGCACTCCCGCCGTGATGACGGCGGCGGTTTCCTCCGCCGCCGTCAGCCAGCGTTGCAGCGGCGAGGGTTTGGGAGAGAAACCCAGCGCCATCAGCACCTTCGCGTTGAAAGCGGCGGACGGCGCGCGTTCGGGCAGCGCCTTCATCATCGCTTGTATCGCCAAATCCGTTTTGTCGCAGTTCATATTTTCTCCCTCCATAACTTAATACGGTTCAACCCCTGAAAAAGTTTCATCTTCCTGCGAGTCTTTCCAGCTTGGCCTTCATCGCCGCCTTCGCCCTGAACAGCCGCACCTTCACCGTGCCTTCGGGAATCTGCAAGATGCCGGCTATGTCGGCGCAGTTTAAGTCCTCGCGGTACTGAAGAAGCAGCGCTTCGCGGTATAGCGGCGGCAGCGAAGCCAGCAGCCGCTCGGCCTCCTCGGTCTGGAACGCGAAGGCGACGTTTTCCTCCACGGTGGGGCCGTCCTCCGGCACATCCAGCGGCGAATCGGCGTCGTCAAGCGAAACGGATTGCGGTTTTTTCGCGCGCAGAAAATCCACGCAGGTGTTGTGCGCGATTCTGAAAAGCCAGGTTATAAAGGGATATTCGGGATTATAGGAATCCAGCTTGCGGAAAGCTTTTACGAAAGCGTCCTGCGTGATGTCCTCGGCGTCCTCGGCGTTTTGCGCCATGCGGAGGACGAAAGTGAAAATCTGGTTTTTGCTGGCGTTCAACAGCTCCTCAAAAGCCGATTCGTCGCCCTGAAGGCAGCGCTGGACCAATTGGTAATCTTTTTCGTTCACCATGAATGAATACGAATGACGAAAGCCGCCGGTTACAAAAATTATCCTCTGACATGCCTGTGTTTACGCCGGTGGACGTGCCGGCGCGGGCGCGGCGAATGATTCAACTGCTTGAGTTTGGCGCGTATGTCCGACGCCGACGGGTCCAGCGCGAGCGCTTTTTTGCCGTATTCCAGCGCCGGCTTGCGCTCTCCGGCGTAAACGCACGCGAAAAACAGGTTGCGGTACACTTCCGTGAAGTCGGGCTTGAGTCTCACGGCGGTTTCAAACAGCGCTATCGCTTCCTTATATCTGCCGTTATCTGACAGCAGCGCGCCCTTGCCGGCGTAGAACAGCGCGTTGTCGGGATATAACGCCATGCCTTTATCATAAAGCTTAGCCGCCAAAGGCGCGTTGCCGAATTTGCCGCCCACCGCCAGCGCGCCTTTAAGTATCGCTTCCGCGTGGACATGCGCGGGGTCCGCCTCGAAAGCCCTGTCGAGCGCGTAAAGCGCCTTGCTGTATTCTCCGTCGTGATAGTACATGGAAACCAATTGCGACCAGCCCTGGGCTTCCAGCGAAACCTTGTCCAGGGGCGAAGGCAGCAGGCAGAGCGCCGCGACCGGCAGCGCCGACAAAAACCTCACATGCATCAGTTTGAGTTCCTTGTAGAATCCGCGCTCCATCAGCCGGGCGATGAAACCTCCGGCGAATACCGCCAGAAAAACCGCCGCCGGCAGCCGGTAGCGGTCTGAAATCGTGGTGGCGATGACCGACGCCGCATAAAGCGCCGCGAAAACTCCCAGCAGCAACGTCTTGTCATTGCGCCTCAAAAACAGGAACAGTCCCATGATTCCCAACGCCCCGACGAAACCGAAAGCGGGCAACGGAAATTTCAGCGCCGTAAGGAAATTGCGGCGGATGAAGTCTATGTTATATTCGTCCGGCGGCTCGTAGCGGTTCAGGAAAAAGTATGTTTTTCTTATGGTGAGCTTAAACCAGTCCAGCGGATGGGCGGCTATGAAACGCAGCCCCTTTTTGAACCAGAAAGACGATATTTCAGACGGCTTGAGCGGGCGGCCCGCCTCCGCTTCGGCGAGGGCGGCGGCCTGTTTTTCCTCTTCGCGCGCGTTGGAGGAAATGCCGGACGGATAATCCATCGCGCCAACGGCTTTCCCGTTGTTGCCGAGATAAAACACAAACCCGCCGGTATAGTTGACCGGCACGAAATTGCGGCTGGCCCTGTAGTTATGCAGCGTAACCGGCAATATGGGCAGCAGCGCGCCCAGCGCGAAAACCGGAATCAGAACTTTTGGGCGGATATTCCCCCCCCGCCGCAACAACCAGAACGCAGGCAGCACCGGCAGCAGCAAAAGCGCGTTTCCGCGCGACAGCGCCGTCCAGCCGCCGGCGAGGCCGCACAAAAAAGCGTCCGTCCATTTGCCGGAATCCAAAGCTCTAACGGCGGCCAGGCAAAACAGGGCGAAGCCCAGCACCGCCCATGTTTCTTTAAGCAGCAACGCGCTGTAAAGCACGAACGGCGAATATAACGCGGCAATAAGTCCCGCGGTTAAACCGGCTTTTTCGTCGAAACACCGCGCCGCCAGCCGCGCCACGGCAACGCACGCCAGCGCCGAGGCGAACGCCTGGATGAGGAGCATAGGCAGCGGCGACGTCCCGAAAATTTTATAAACCAGCGCCAGCAGATACGGGTAAAACGGCGACTGATAAAAAGCCGCATGGCGCGCCAGCTGTCCCCCCAGTATTTCCAGCGCCCACTGCTGATGCACCTGCGCGTCCGCCAGCAGGTTGGAATAATACGGAAGATGAGTCCACTGAAACACAAATACCAGCCGCAGCGCCAGCGCCGACAGGAATACCAACAACGTTTCAGCGGACGGTGAAGAAAAAAACCGTAATTTCAAGACGCTATTTTTCATGCCGGAATAGAGTGGTCCGACGAATAGACTTGCTCCCGAATAATTTTTTGGGCAAAAATCACGGCTTTGGGCTTGCAGCTTCGCGGGCTTCGGCTTTCACACCCCGCCGGAGTGTGCGCGCCGAACCCCGCTGCGCTGCAAGCCAGAATCCTGTCTTTTTGCCTCATAAACCTTATTCGGGAGCAAGTCTAATTATCAAAGTAAGAAGAACAACGGCCTATGGGACTTCTTAAAATATACTAATTGCGTCAAGCTCAGTAAAATAAAAAAGGCACGCAACCGCGCGCCTTTTTTATTTTACGCTCAGAACAGCGGGTAAACCGCTCTCATCGCAACATATCGTTTAACTTCCCGCTTTGAGCGCCGTCGAGCATGGCATTGAAACCTTCGCCGACAGCGGCCACTACCGCCATCCCCGTCAGACACGGAATCAGCGGCGCGCCCGCAAGTATCAGTCCCCCGCCGAGGACGACTGCCCCCACAGCCATCGCATGACGGCCAACAAAGTACCCGAATCCGCCGTTTTTTCGCCCCGCCTCAGCGGAAGCTCCGGCCGGCTTGATGCCGGCAACTTTGGCCCCGAGACTTTCAGGTTCGCCGGATTTGGCCTCGCCGGTATAGCTGGCTCTTTTCGCTTTTGCGCCGGAGACAAAACCATTCATATTAACCGCAACGCCGCCGGACGCTTTCGCCCAGCCGAAATTATCGGAACCGGCCTTCACACTGGCGTTTTCCAACTCGCCCGCAAACGAAACGCCACCAACTACCATAGCCGCCAGCAACGCCGTCATAAGTTTTCTCATAGTTCCACCCTCTCCTTAATTTAAGATTTCAGCTTCATCAAATAAAGTGTCGCATGATTCCGCTGAATAAAGAAGGGTCTTAAGGCCCAATTTAGGAGAAGTATTGGACCTATGCCTGAATAGGTCTTTTGGTCCTGCGGAGGCGATAAAAAACCGCCGGTCCCCGCGACTATCGCGGGGACCGGCAATTCACCGTGGTAAAACTTACTTCGCCGCCGCAGCCTTCGCGGTCGTGGTCTTGTTGGCGGGCGCGCCGGACCCGGGCACGCGCAGTATTTCAACCTTTGTCATGACGACGGGATTGAGCGCGATATCGCTTTCGTTCGCGGGAGAGTCGGCTATAGCCGAAACCACGTCCCCGCCCTCGACCACTTCGCCGAAAATGCTGTAGTGACCGTTAAGATACGCCGGCAGTTCGGTCATCCGTCCGCGCGGACGGTCGGTGATGAAGAACTGGCTGCCGTTGGTGTTCGGGCCGGAGTTCGCCATGGCGAGAATGCCGGACTTGTTGAACGTCAGTTCGGGGGTTATCTCGTCCTCGAAAGAGTAGCCGGGGCCGCCGTTGCAGTTGTTGAGCGGGTCGCCGCCCTGTATCATGAAACCAGGGATGACGCGCATGAACGTGAGCCCGTCGTAAAAGCGGGTTTTCACGCGCCGCTGCGTTTTGGGGTCGGTCCACTCCTTCGCGCCTTCCGCCAGGCCGACGAAATTGGCCACTGTTTTCGGCGCCTTGTCTTCGCGGAGCAGGGCGGTTATCTTTCCTTTGGCCGTGGTGATTACCGCGTAAAGCCCGGGTTTGAGTTTTGCGTTTTCGGTTTTGGCGGATTGCGTCATTTTTTTAGCCTCGCCCGACGGGGCGGCTGTTTTTTTGGGTTCCCGCGCGTAAGCTGCGCAGGCGACGGCGGCGCACAGGACCGCCGCGGTTAAGGTTTTGTATTTCATCCATGTCCTCCTTGCAGGCAGATTGATTCGGCGACATTTATAATATAATAATTCACGGAGACAAAACATGAAAAAAACAGCTCCCCTTCTGTTGTGCCTGTTCCTGCCGGCCGCGCTGGCCGGTTCGTCCCGCGCCGGCGGACTCTCCCTGCGCGCCGACGCGCCCGCAGATTCCTGCTCCGCCAACTCCGATTCCTGCCGGGCGCCCGCGCTGCCGGGATTGAAAAGCGCCGCCCCGGCGCCGGTACCACCGGCAAAGACCCCGGCAGTTGAGACGGCGCGCCACGTTTATTCTTCCGCCGCGACAGCTTCACCGGCCCCGCAGCCGGAGCAACAACCTGTCCGCTCGCCGGCGCAACAGCGGAAACTCCCCGCGAAGGAACTGCTGCTGGCGGCAACCGCGCTCGCTGCGGCGGCGTTTATTCTGAAAAAGAGACTATAGACTTGCTCGCGATAAGGTTTATGAGGCAAAAGCGGCGCTTGCAGCAGAATACGGAGACTTTAGACAGGCTCTAAGGAAACAGTCACCAGTTGATTATTTCCAGGAGCAGGCCGCGCTTCTGGCAGTAGGCGGTTATTTTGGCGATTATTTCGTCGGGCGGCAGCGAGAAGCCTTCAATGCGCCTGAGGTTCCAGAAAATCTGCTCGCCGGAGGCCAGCGCGGAAAGCTGGACAGTCGCGCCGTCCGCGCCGATGGCGGCGTTTGGCGACGCAGTTATCTCGCCGTAGGTTTTGAGGCGGTTCGTGCCTTCGAGCAGGGCAAACTTCCACTCCTCGCCGGCCTTCCAGCTGTAAAGCTCGTAGCCCTTCATCGAACGGGACATGCCTATCGCGGAATCCTCGCTCAATGAGCTTTTCATGCTCTTGAACGCGACGGAAGTCCCCGCGCTCTGGCAGCCGCACAACGCGAGCGCCGCTCCGATTGCAAATAATTTCCGCATTCAAACCTCCGCAGAACCGATTACTTCACGATGACAACTTATAATTCACTATATAAATTACCCTCCCCCCTTTCAATGCGCCTGCGACATGCGCCTGCGGTCACGACGGTTCGCGCGCTCAAAACACGCTCAACCTGAAAATTTCAGTTGGATAGCGGAATTCGACGTAAAATAGCTTCCTGGCTCCGACTCAAAAAAACTGCTCACAGGCCACGAGCCTGCTCGCATTTTTTTGAGCCGAATCCATTTCGCCCTTTTACGTCTCTGTTCTCGCTACCAACTGAAGTTTTCAGGTTAAAAAGCATGCTCAAAAAAACAAGTTAATTCCGCGCCTGTTTTTTATACGCTATAATAAGTCTACAGGGCTTGATCCGCGGTCAGCCGCGACCGGACAGGCACCTTCGCATGAACGAACAACGCAAAGCCGCAGGCAGCCGCGTGTACGGCATCGCGGGCGGCGGAAAACTGGCTTTTCACCTTGCGCGTTATCTGGACCTGCTGCAACTTCCGTGCAGACGCTGGTCCGGCAGAGCCGCGCGCATTCCCCCCCGCTCCGCGCTTGCGGAATGCAGCGTCATCATTATCGCTATCAGCGATGACGCCATCGAAAATTTCATCCGCGAAAATTTAGACGGAAGCCGTGCCCTGTTGGTGCAGTGCTCCGGCGCGCTTTCCACCCCGCTGGCCCACGGCGCGCATCCGTTGACGGTGTTCGGCACTAAGCCCTACCCCCTCTCCTTCTACAAAAAGATACCGTTCATAACCGAAAAAGGCCGCGCGCTGTTCACCGGGCTTTTCCCGGACCTGCCGAACCCGCATTACGCCATAGACCCGGCGCAAAAACCGTTTTACCACGCCCTGTGCTCGATGAGCGGCAACTTTTCCGCCATCCTCTGGGAAAAGTTTTTCGCGGAAATGTCCGCCTCGTTCGGCATCCCCAGGAAAACCGCGCTGATGTATTTCCGCGCCGCCGCGCTCAACATAGCCGGCCCATGCGACCTCACCGGCCCGCTCGCGCGCGGCGACAAAAAAACCATCAGCAAGCATCTGCGCGCGCTGGAAAACGACAGTTTCGCCGGCATCTACAACGCCTTCGCAGCGCAATTTGCCGCGCGGCACAAGGAGAAAATGTCATGAAAATAACAGACTTCGCGCGCCGCAAACGCGAAGGCCGGAAAATTTCGATGATAACCGCGTACGATTACACGTTCGCGCGCATAGCGGACGCCTCTCCGGTAGACTGCGTACTCGTGGGCGACAGCGCCGCCATGGTGATGCACGGACATGCCTCCACCATCGCCGCCACGCCGGAGATGATGGCAGTCCACACAGCCGCCGTCGCCAAAGGCGCGCCGTCCAAATTTTTGGTGGCGGACATGCCGTTCCTCTCGTTTCGCAGCGGCATCCCCGCCGCGATGGACTGCGTGGCCGGACTGATGCGCGCGGGCGCGCACGCGGTGAAACTCGAGGGCGTATCGGGGCATGAGGATATCATCGCGGCGATTGCCGGCTCGGACATCCCCGTCATGGGACACCTGGGGCTCACGCCGCAGTCGGTTTTCAAATTCGGCGGCTACAAGGTGCAGGGCCGGGGCGAAGCGGCGGCGGGCTCGCTCCTGGCGCAGGCAAAAAAACTTGAAGAGCTGGGCTGCTTTGCCGTCGTGCTGGAATGCGTGCCGGACACCGTAGCCCGCGACATCACCAAAGCTGTTTCGATGCCCACTATAGGCATCGGCGCGGGGCCATTCACCGACGGGCAGGTGCTGGTACTGCAAGACGCGCTGGGATTGTATGACGACATGGCGCCCCGTTTCGTGAAACGCTATCTCGATGGACGCGCGCTTGCCGCGCAGGCGCTCCGCGAGTTCGATTCGGAGATAAAATCCGGCGCGTTTCCCGCGAAGGAACATTCATGCGCATAATCCGCACAATCGCGCGATGGCGGGACCTGCAAAAGGCGCACGCGCGCAAAGGCCTGACGCTCGGCTTCGTGCCGACGATGGGCGCGCTGCACGCGGGCCATGTCTCGCTGGTGAAAAAAAGCACCGCCGAAAACGACCGCACGCTTGCCAGCATTTTCGTCAACCCGACGCAGTTCAACGACCCGCGCGACCTTGAAAATTATCCCCGCGCGCTGAAGCGCGACGCTAAACTGCTCGCCGCCTCCGGCGCGGATTATCTGCTGGCACCGGAGTATGGCGAACTCTACCCCGACGGATACCGCTACCGAGTGCAGGAAACCGTTGACAGCAAACTGCTCTGCGGAGCGCACAGACCGGGCCATTTCGACGGCGTGCTGACCGTGGTGCTGAAACTGCTGCATATCGCCGGCGCGCGCCGCGCCTATTTCGGCGAAAAGGATTATCAGCAATACCTCCTGATAAAAGGCATGGCGGAGGCGTTTTTCCTGGACACTGAAATCATCCCCTGCCCCACAGTGCGCGAGGCCGACGGTCTGGCCATGAGCTCGCGCAATATGCTGCTGACGCCGGAGCAGCGCGCCGCAGTCCCCCAATTTAACGCCGCGCTTTCAACAGGTAAAAATACGGCGGCAATCCGCAGGCTGCTCGCGCGCAAAGGCTTCTCAGTGGATTATGTCGCGGAAAAATACGGCCGCCGTTTCGGCGCGGTCCGCGCCGGCAAAGTGAGGCTTATAGACAATGTCAAAATATAAAATCGTGGTCGGCCTGACGGGCTCCATAGCCTGCTTCAAAGCCTGCGCCGTCATTTCGCGGCTGGCGCGCGAAGGCTGCGATGTGAAAACCGCCTGCACCAAATCCGCGCTGCAATTTATAGGCCCCGCCACGCTGGAGGGGCTCACCGGAAAACCGGTGTATTCCGACATATTCGAGAAGCGGCAGAATATCGAGCATGTCGCGCTCGCCTCCTGGCTTGATATCGCCGTCATCTGCCCCGCCACGGCGAATATCATCAACAAAATGGCCGCGGGCGTCGGAGACGACTGCGTGAGCACTCTTTTTCTCGCCCACGATTTCAAAAAGCCCTGCCTCGTCGCCCCGGCCATGAACCGCAACATGTGGCGGCACCCGGCGACAGTCCGCTCGATTGAAACGCTGCGCGGCTGGGGCGTTCATGTCATGCCGGCGGCATACGGCAGGCAGGCCTGCGGAGACGAAGGCGAGGGCCGGCTGCCGGAACCGGACGCCATTCACGCTGAAATAATGAGACTGTTGAAGAAATGAACATGCTGATTACTTCCGGCGCGACGCGCGAGCCGCTCGACGGCGTCCGCTTCATCACCAATTTCAGCACCGGCGCCACCGGTGCCGCGCTGACCGACGCGTTCCGAAAAACCGGGCACCGCGCGTTTTACCTGCACGGGCAAGGGGCGGTATTGCCCGGGACAAACGGCCCGATGGAGGAATTTTTTGATTTCGCGGGACTCGACGCCGCGCTCCGCCGCCTGCTCAAGGCGGGCGGATTCGACGCGGTGATTCATCTCGCCGCGGTCAGCGATTATTCCGTCGCGGAAATCCGCGCGGGCAAAAAACGCGCAAAACCCGGCACGGCGGCTAAACTGGATTCGGGATTGGACCTGACGGTCCGGCTCAGGCGCAACTTCAAGATACTCGACCGGCTGACGCGATACGCGGGCTCAAAAAAAATTTTCATAGCAGGCTTCAAACTGACTTGCGCCAAATCCGAGAGCGCAAGGCGGCAAGCCGGAAGGAAACTGTCGCTGCGCCCCGGAGTGAGCCTCGCGGTCCATAACGACATGCTCGACATACGCCGGAACAAACGTCTCTTCACGCTCTATTCAAACGGGACAGCCGCCGGCCGCTGCAGCGGGACAACCGCGCTGGCGCGCAGGCTGATTTCGCTCAGCAAGGAGAAACAAAATGCTGCTTGCGCTTGACGTTGGCAACAGCAATATATTCGCGGGGGTTTTCGACGGCGGGGAACTGCTCCTCAAATTCCGCCGCACCTCCCGCGCGGAAACCACTTCGGACGAAATCGGCGTGTTCCTGAAAGCGGCGCTGCGCGAAAATAAAATCCCTGACGGAGCGGTCACGGCGGTGGCCATCTGCTCGGTGGTGCCGCAGCTTTTATACTCGCTGCACAGCGCCTGCGTAAAGTATTTCAGGCTGGAGCCTTTCCTGCTTGAGCCCGGAGTCAAAACGGGCCTGAATATCAAATATAAAAACCCGGCGGAGGTCGGCGCGGACAGGATAGCCAACGCCGTCGGCGCGCTGCACCTCTATCCCGGCAGCCATCTGGTAATCGCCGACTACGGCACGGCGACGACGTTTTGCGCCGTCTCGAAGGAAAAGGATTATCTGGGCGGCATGATAATGCCGGGGCTGAAAATCTCGATGGAAGCGCTGGCCGGACGCACCGCCCAATTGCGCACAGTGGAAATAGCGCGCCCGTCGGCGCTGGTGGGACGCAGCACTGTGGAGAGCATACAGTCGGGCCTTTTCCACTCCAACCTTGCGGCGGCAAAAGAAATTCATTCCCGGATACGCAGGGACTATTTCAACGGGGAGAAAACCCTGCTGATAGGCACCGGCGGCTTCTCCCGATTGTTCGAGGGCGAAGGCGTTTTCGACGCCATAGTGCCAGACCTCGTGCTCATCGGACTGCGCCTGGCGCACAAGCTGAACTCAAAAAGTTGAGGTAGAAGATGCGCAGAACAATGCTCAAATCCAAGCTGCACCGATTGACGGTGACGGAATGCGACTTGAATTACAACGGCTCCATCACTCTGGACAGCGCGCTCTGCAAAAAAGCCGACCTGCTGGAGTTTGAAAAGGTGGACGTCTACAACTGCAATTCCGGCGCGCGGTTTTCCACCTACGTGCTATTCGGAGGAAAAGGCAGAGTCTGCGTCAACGGCGCCGCCGCCCGCCTCGCGCAAAAAGGCGACAAAATCATCGTCGCCTCCTACGCGGAATACGACGACGGGCAATGCAAAGACCACAAGCCGGCCGTTCTCACGTTCAGATAGACTTGTCCCCAAATAATTTTATGGGCAAAAATCACGGCTTTTGGCTTGCAGCTTCGCGGGCTTCGGCTTACACACCCTATTCGAGTGTGCGCGCCTGCGCCCGCTGCGCTGCAAGCCAAAATCCTGTCTTTTTGCCTCATAACCTTATTCGGGGACAAGTCTAATGAAAGCGCGCCCGGCGGTTTGCCGGACGCGCTTTGTTTGCTGAAAACCGTCAGGGATACAGCTTTACCTTCGCAGCGGCGCGCAGTTCCGCTGATACCTGGGGAATCGCCTGTTCCACCTTCGACTGATACAGGGCTTCCCTTATTCTGTTTTTCAACTGCCCGAAATCCGCGGGAACCCCGGGAACAACGGCCTCCAGGCGCACGATGTGGAAATAGCCGTTGTTTTCTATTACGCCGGAATATCCGCCGGGCTTGAGAGAAAATACCGTCTTTTCAGCGGCAGGATTCAACTGCCCCCTGTAAATGGTAACGGGAGCGGCGTCCGCCGGACAAAGCTTGTTGGCGGAACATTTCGTCGCGGACAGCTTTTTGAAATCGGCGCCCGCGTTCAGCGCGGCCAGCATATCCTGCGCCTCCTGACCGGAAGTCGCCGTAAGCTGGATGAGCGTTGCGCCTTCGGGCCTGTCAAACCGCGCCTTGTTTTCCCTGAAAAAAGCCTCGGCGTCCGCGTCAGTGACTGATATCCCCCGCAGCTTTGCCGCCACTGCCGCCGCCAGCAGATGCCTGCGCAACTGCGACTTCATGTCGGCCTCGGCGGCGTTTTTCAACGCCGGTCCGCCCTCGGTTTTAACGGCGGCGTATGCATTGGCTACATCCGCGTCCGACACGCGCAAGCCCAGCTTTTGGGCCTGCTGGACCATTACTTCCTCGTTTATCAGCGCATCCGCCGTCTTGTCCCCGAAAAGCGACCACATGCGCTTTTCCACGTCGGCGCGCGTAATCGCGGCGCCGTTTACAGCGGCGACACGGTTTTTGGGCGCGGCAAAGCACACCGCCGGCACAACCGCCAAAACAGCAAACAACAGATTTCGCATAAATCCTCCAGAAACGCTTTATCAGGCAACGCCAATAAATTCTAGCGCATTAAACGCCATGTTGAACATGACGGCGGCTATTTTGTGTAATTTGTAAGCTATGCTGATTCTAATCACCGGCCAGCGCAATTCGGGAAAGACCGCCTGCGCCGCTCTTGTGGCCAAGGGGCTGGCGCAATCCGGCGCCGCTCCCGGCGGCGTCATCACGCGCGCGGAGTTCTCCGAGGGCAAAAAGCGGTTTTATTTCGTGCAGAGCGTCAAAACCGGCAAGGAAAAATATCTGCTGGAAGTTTCCGAAGAGGGCCCGCAGGTGGACAACAAGGGGTTCATCTTCGCGAGACGCGCTATTTGCTCCAGCGCGGATTGCGGCTGCATCCTGATAGACGAGTTCGGCCCCATCGAGGCGCAGGGCGGCGGTTTCATGATCGCGGTTTCCCGGCTCGGCGCGCAATTCAAGGGAAAATTTATCGTGACGGCGCGGCCCGCCCTCGCCGCGGCGGCTCAAAGAGCTTTCGGCGCGCGCGAAGTCAAAATAGTGGACCTCGGCAAAACCTCGCCTGAAAAAGCGGCGGGGAAAATCGTCAAGTGGCTTTCGAAATAACCGCCTGCGCAATCGCATATAAAAAGGCCCCGCAAAGCGGGGCCTTTTCGCAAATGGCACGCGGCGTCAGGCGTCGGGAAACACCTTGCCGGGGTTCATTATTCCGGCGGGGTCTATGGCGGTTTTGAGTTTTTTCATTATTTCCATCGCGGCGGGGTCAACACCCACGCCGAGAAACTCCTTTTTTACGCAGCCCACGCCGTGCTCGCCCGTCAGCGCGCCGCCCATTTTTACGGCGGCGCCGTAAGTGTCGCGCATAAGCTCCGGCAGCTTGGCGTCCCATTGGGACTGCGGCACGTCGTTTTTAAGGAAGTTTACGTGCACGTTGCCATCGCCGACATGTCCGAAGGAAATCATTTCCAGGCCGTGCTTTTTTTCCAGTTCGGCGAGCGTGGCGAAAAATTCCGGTAGCTGCGCGCGCGGAACGGACACGTCGTCCTTTTTTAGCACCGGGCTTTTATGGACGAGCGCCTCGGAGATGGCGCGGCGTATCTCCCAAATGCGGTCGGAGGAAGCCTTGTCCTCGGCAACCAGCACGTCCTCCGCGCCCAGCTCCATGGCGATTTCGCCGATTTTTTCGTACTCCGACTGCAACTGCGCCTTGTCCGCGCCGTCGAGCTGTATCAGCAGATGCGCCCCGGCTTCGCCGAAGGGGGCTTTTTTCTCCAGCATGGCCTCGCTGGCGCGGATGGCTTTTTTCTCCATCAGTTCCATCGTCGCCGGCATTATGCGCGCGCTGATGATTTTGGTGACCGTCTCCACCGCCGCCGCCACCGACGGGAACGGGATAAGCAAATCAACCTGATGCGGCGGTTTGGGGATGAGGCTGAGCGTTATTTCGGTTATCACGCCCAGAGTGCCTTCGCTGCCGCATAAAAGCCCCAGCAAATCGTAGCCCGCTACGTTTTTGATGGTCTTGCCGCCGATGCGGGAAATTCTGCCGTCGGGCCAGACCACTTCAAGACCGGTGAGATATTCGCGCGTCACGCCGTATTTGAACGCGCGCGGCCCGCCCGCGTTTTCCGCCACGTTGCCGCCGATGTGGCAGCTGTCGAGACTGGCGGGATCCGGCGGATAAAACAAGCCTTTTTCCTCGACGGCTTTCTGCAGCTCGCCAGTGATGACGGAGGGCTGCGTCACCACAAGCAGGTTATCCGTGTCCACTTCGAGGATTTTGTTGAAATATTCCAGGCTGAGCAGTATGCCGCCCATTACCGGCACCGCGCCGCCCGTGAGGCCGGTGCCCGCGCCGCGCGGAGTGACGGGGATGCGGTTGGCGGAGGCGAACTTCATAAGTTCGCTCACCTGCGCGGTGGTTGAGGGGCGCACCACCACCGCCGGCATGGCGGAAAGGCAGGCGGTTTCATCGTGCGAATAAGGCTCGCGCTCGGACTCCAGCGACAGCACCGCTTTCTGTCCGAAAAGTGTTGTTAGCTGCTCGATTACTTCGGGAGTGACCGGGTTATAGTTCATATTTCAATAGTATTAAATACGGAATTTTTTTGCTATTTCCCGACGGCGAGATTCAGATGTTAAAATCCTCGGAAAACAATGCCATCACAAGAATGTCATGGTATTTGCCCGCGCGGTAAAACTGTTGTCGCAGGCAGCCTTCCTGCTTGAACCCCAACTTCTCGTAACAAGCTATGCCGCGCTTGTTGAAATCATAAACTTCCAGCAGCACCTTGCGCAGATTCTTTTCGAGGAAAAGAAATTTCAAAAGCTCGCGCATGGCGGCGGTGCCGTAGCCTTTGCCCCAGTAACGCTTGTCGGCTATCGAAATGCCGATAAAGCTGGTGCGGTTGCGCATGTCTGCTCTCATATAGCTGCAACCGCCGATAAATTCCCCCCTCATTGTTTCGATGGCGAAGGTATAGGAAGTATTTTTATCCTTTGGATTTATGCAGCTTTCAATAAATGCCGCTTCTTCCTCGCGCGAGAGTGGCATCACCGCGTTAATACTTAAAAAATGTTGCAACTCCGGGTCATTATAAAACTTGTGCGCCTTGTCCAAATCCGTTTTTTCGAAGGCGCGCAGGCGGACTTTAGGTTCAGGCATGACAGGCTCCTACCGTTTCGCGCACGGCGTTACGCCAAGGCCCGCTTTCACCTTGGATAAATCATAAACGCCGTTTTTGGACAATACGTTGCCGCGCATGATGTTGTCTTTCACGAAAAACGGCGTGTCCAAATCCACGAAGTCGAAACCGCCGACGCCAGCCGCCATGTGGGCCGAAGCCGTCATCGCCAGCAGCGATTCCATCATGCCGCCTATCATCAGCTTTATGCCGTTGGAAACGCAAAGCCGCGCCATCTCCGCGCCGAGGATGAAACCGAATTTCGCGGTTTTTATATTGGCCGCCTGAGCGTAGCCGCCTTTTATCAGGCAGACGATATCTTCCATTCCGGTTATAGCCTCGTCGGCGCAGACGCAGACGCCGCATTTGCGCGAAACCTCGCGCAGACCTTCCCAGTCGTCTTTCGGGACCGGCTGTTCTATAAGTTCAAGCCGGACTTTAGCTCTTTTAAGTTCGCGCACAAGTTCCATCATCTTCGCCGGAGGATAGGCCTGATTGGCGTCGAGCCTCACCGGGTTGCGCGGCGCGGATTCCGCCACGGCGAGCGTGCGCGCGAAATCCAGCGAGATATCGCCGTTAAGTTTTATTTTGAACGATTTGATGCCGCGTTTGGCTATGGCGCGGCCGCAAATTTCAGCCTCTTCCGCGGTGCCGAGCACAATGGTCATATCGGTGGCGAGTATGCGGGGCTTGGGGCCGAAAAACTTGTACATCGGCATTTTGAGGTGCTTTGACAATGCGTCCAGCAGCGCGGCCTCGACGGCGGTGGCGGCGCAGCGGTTGTCGCTGAGGCCGGTGGCGCAGGCGCGCGAGATTTCGAGGTAGTCGCACGCGCTGAGGCCTTCAAGCATTTTCGCCGTGCCCTGAAGGTTAGCCAGCGTTCCTTTTTGCGTCTCGCCCGTGATGTGGCTGGCGGGAGCGGCTTCGCCGAAACCGCGCGTGCCGTCGGCAAGCTCTATTTCCAGCAGCACGTTTTCCAGCGAGTTATGCGCGCCGGTGGCAATCTTGAACGGTTGGTTGAGGCGCGCGTTGAGCAGGCTCGCGCGGACTTTTTTTATAAGAGTCTCTTTTTTCATTTTAGCGGTTTCCTTCCGGACACGAGCCAGCCGAGATAGGACTGCATGAACGGGTCAAGCGCGCCGTCCATGACGCCCTGCACGTCGGAGGTTTCGCAACCGGTGCGCATGTCTTTCACCAGCTGGTACGGCATGAAAACGTAGGAGCGTATCTGGTGGCCCCAGGCGATATCGCCCTTCTCGCCGTAATGGCGTTCGAGTTCGGAGCGTTTTTTGTCCATTTCCAGCTCGTAGAGTTTGGCTTTGAGCATCTTCATGGCATTGAGCCTGTTCTGATGCTGCGAACGCTCGTTCTGGCACTGCACCACCATCCCCGACGGAGCGTGCGTAATGCGTATGGCGGTCTCCACCTTGTTGACGTTTTGACCGCCCGCGCCGCCGGCGCGGTAGGTGTCGATGCGGATGTCTTTTTCCTCAATCTTGATGTCTATTTCCTCCTCGATATCCGGCAGAACGTCGCAGGAGGCGAAAGAGGTATGCCGCCGCTTATTGGCGTCAAAGGGCGAAATGCGCACCAGCCGGTGCACGCCGTTTTCGCTTTTGAGATAGCCGTGCGCATAGCGGCCCTGCACGAAAACCGTGGCGTTTCGTATCCCCGCGCCTTCGCCGCCGAGCATGTCGGTCACGCTGAAGATGAATCCGTGCCGCTCCGCCCAGCGGGAGTACATGCGCAGCAACATGTCGGCCCAGTCGCAGGCTTCGGTGCCGCCGGCGCCGGCGTGGATGCTTATTATGGCGTTGAGCTTGTCGGCGGGGTCTGAAAGTTTTACCTCGAAATCCATATCCTTCAGTATAGCGCCCGCTTTGGCTAGAACGCCGAGTATTTCCGCGAGTTCCGAGGAGTCGCCTATTTCCCTGGCGAGTTCGTAATGGGCTTTGGCGTCGTCTATGAGCTTGGAAACGGAGTTGTACCGCTCAATTTCTTTTTTAAGGTCCGACAGCGCCTTCAGCGCGCCCTGCGCCGATTGGGAATTGGCCCAGAAATCGCCGGAGGCCGCCTGGCCTTCGCCCTTGAGCAGTTCCGCGCGCTTTTCCTCTATCCGGCAAAGCGCGCCGAGATTTTTGAGCTTGTCGGCAAGCTCCTCTATTTTATTTTCGGCGTCTTTGAATTCTATATGTTCAGCCATAACGGTTATATTCTAGCAAAAGCCTTTGACGTGATTTCCAGAGTGTTGGCGTGGATTCGCGCGGTGTCATCGGGATTGCGCGCGTAACCGCCGCCCAGCACAACCGCCATGGGCACGCTGCGCAGCGCGCATTCTGCGGCAACCCAGGCGTCGCGCTCTTTCAAATCCTCAACGGTCAGCTTGAAACCGCCGAGCTGGTCGTGCTCGTAAGTGTCCGCGCCGGAAACGTAAACGACCAGTTCAGGCCCGTGCCCGTCAAGCACGCCCGGCAGGCGGCGCCTGAGTTCGTCCATATAGCGCGGCCCGTCAACGCCCGGTTCAAGCTCCACATCCAGCGAGCTTTTCGCCTTTATGTCGGGGTAAATGTCGCGCCCGTGCATGGAGAACGTGAACACATCGGGGTCGCCGGCGAAAATGTAAGCGGTGCCGTTGCCCTGATGCGCGTCCAAATCCACCACTGCGGCGCGCTTGATGCGGCCCTCTGCGCGCATTTTATTGATCGCCACCGCGATATCATTGGCGAGGCAGAAACCCCCGCCGTGGTTATGCGTCGCGTGGTGCCCGCCGCCGCCGCTGTGCAGGCCGACGCCGTCTTCAAGCGCGAAACGGCAGGCCAGCACAGTGCCGCCGCAGGCAAGCAGATGCGCGTCCACCGTCTCGCGCGTGACCGGGATTTCAGCCTGCCGGATATCATCCGGAGTGAGGGCGCAGCCGAACAGTTTTTCCGTCCATTCCGGCGAATGCGCGAGGTGTAAATCGGCGCGCGAGGGCATTTGCGGCTCGAACACGTTTTCCGGCCCGATGAGGCCGCGTTCTTCAAGCAGTTGGGCCGCGCGCACGAATTTGGAAGGCACGAAAACGTGGTTTTCAAGCGTTATGCCGTATTTTTTGGAAGTTACCAGCCGCTTCATCGCATTCTCCCCGCGCAGGCCAGCGCCAGCGCCGCCGCGCAGCACATAAGCAGCGCGAAAACGTCTCCCGCGCCGGAATAAACCGCGCGGACCGGAGTAATGGGCACGTCGAAAACCAGCGCGGCCTCGGTATTGAGCGCGGTGCGCGCGCGCACCCGGCCGAAACCGTCAATCCAGCCGGAAATGCCGGTATTTGCGGCGCGCACAAGCGGCAGCCCCGTTTCCACGGCGCGGAAAACCGCGGCGGAAAAATGCTGCCACGGCGCGGCGGAGTCGAGATACCAGCCGTCGTTTGTTATGTTCACCAGCAGGTTCGCTCCGGCGGCGGGGTAGCCGCGCCAGAGCCAGGGGAAAATGGTTTCGTAACAGATACCCATGCCGAATTTCAGGCCGCCCGCCGCCAACGGCGGCTGGACACGTTTTCCGGGCGAGAACTCCCCTAATTTATTGACCGCCGAGATGAAGCCGCCCAGCAGCCCCCGCGCGGGCACAAATTCGCCGAAGGGGACCAGCTTGCGCTTGTCATAGCGCGCGTCCGGCTCTCCCGACGGGGCGACGGCGCGCGCGGAAACATAGCTTTTGCCGCCGCTGAAACTCACTGTCCCGATAATCTGCCACACGCCGGTTTTGCGGGCTATCTCTCCGGCGTAACGCGCATAGCGCGGCTCGTCAAGCGGGCCGGGCAAAGCCGACTCAGGCCATATTATAGCCGCAAGCCCCGGATTCGCTGCGGCGGTTTTCTCCGCCATGCCGGACAAGCGTTCCAGTATTTCCGACTCGAACCGCTCGTCCCATTTTTTGTACTGGTCAACGTTCGGCTGGAGAACGGCTATTTTTGCCGTCCTGCCGGAATCCGCCGCGCCTGAAAACCGCGCCTGCCCGTAAATAAGCAGCCCGCACAATAACGCCGCGGGCGCGGCCAATGCCGCGAAAGCGGGCTTGAGAGCCTGTTTGGAATCTCTCTTTCGTAGCGAAAGCGGCGATTTTGCCTCTGAGACGCAGCGGGCTGAGACGAGCAGGCCTGTAGGCCTGTAAGCCGAAGACCGCGAAGTATCAGAGGTAAAAGCGCCGCTTGCAGCAGAATACGGAGATTCTAAACAGGCTCTAAGACGGCGCGTATCCCAAAACTTCAGGACAGCATGCCCCAGCGCAAAACCCGTCAACGCCACGGCAAAACTCACCCCGTAGACGCCGCACACCGAGGAAATCTGTATCGCCGCCGGATATTTCCACTGCGTATAGCCCGTCAGAAACCACGGGAACCATACCCCGTGAACGCAAAACGAAACCTTGCCGTATTCAAGCGCGGCAAGCGCCGCCGCGGCAAGCGGCGGGAAAAAACCGCCATAAACCGTCAGCCGTTTGAGGGCAAGGGCGAGCAGTCCCCATTCAAGCGATAAAACCAGCGCCAACGCCAGCCACGCCGCCAGCGCGACCGGCGCGGCAACGTCCCCTGCGCGGCAAGTCGGGTATATCCAGTAAAGAGTCAGCGCGTAGAAAAGAAATCCGGCGTAAACGCCGAAAAGAAAAGCGTTTTTAACTGTCGCGGCGCGCAGCACGGCGAAGCCAAACGGCGCGAAGGCTATCCACGCGAGAAAACCGCAGCCGGCGTTCGGCCACCAGCTTAACGCAAGCAGCGCGGCAAAGGCCGCGCCGCATGCGCCGAAAACAAGAAGGTTGTTTTTACTGCTGTCCACAGCACTTTTTGTATTTTTTTCCGCTGCCGCAGGGGCAGAGGTCGTTTCTGCCTATCTTTTTTATCGGGGCTTCGCCGCCGGATTCTTTCTCGGCCACAGCCGCGCGGGCCGGAGCTCTTTGCAGCCGGGGAACACCGTCGCCCTCTTCCTGCGCAACGTCTCCGCGCGACTGCGCGGCAGCCGGAGCGGGCCGGGGCGGCGGAGGAAGCTGTATTTTGAAGAGGTAATCCACCAGCTGGTCGCGCACGCGGCCCATCATCCCCTGATAGAGGACGAAGGATTCCTTCTGGTACTCGATGAGCGGGTCCTTCTGTCCGTAGGCGCGCAGGCCGACGCTCTTTTGCAGATGGTCCAACTCGTAAAGATGATTTTTCCACGCCTGGTCTATGAGTTGAAGCAGCAGCATACGCTCGATTTGGTGGAACTCGACACCCTGCTCCGCGAAAATAGCGACACGGGTTTTGTAAAGTCCGTCTATTTTCGCCTTGATTTCCGACTGCGCGGCCTCGCGTCCTATTTTCGCCATTTCCTCGGCGGGGAGCGGAAAGTCCATGTCGAAAACGCGGCGGAAGAACGCCGACAGGCTCTCCATGTCCCACAATTGCAGCGATGAAGCGACGGGCGCCCATTTCTCCAGCGACTCCTCGATGACCTCCGCCAGCATGGCGTCAATCATCGCGGTCACGTCGTCGCCGTCTAAAATGCTGTTGCGCAGCTTGTAGACGGCGGTGCGCTGCTGATTCATCACCTTGTCGTAATCGAGCAGGTGCTTGCGGATGTCGAAATTCTGGCCCTCAACGCGGCGCTGCGCCGCCTCGATTTGCCGGGAGATGAGAGGATGCTCAATGGGCTCGTCTTCCTCCGCGCCGAGTTTTTCCATTATGGTGGTGATGCGGTCCGAGCCGAAAAGGCGCATCAACTCGTCGTCAAGCGCGAGATAAAAGCGGGAACTGCCCGGGTCGCCCTGGCGCGCGCAGCGGCCCCGAAGCTGGTTGTCTATGCGGCGCGCCTCGTGGCGCTCTGTGCCGATGACGTGAAGCCCGCCGGCAGCGACTACAAACTCCTGCTCCGCCTTGTCCGCCGGATTGCCACCCAGCACAATGTCCGTGCCGCGGCCCGCCATATTGGTGGCGATGGTGACGGCGCCCTTGCGCCCGGCCTGCGCGATTATCTGCGCCTCCATCTCGTGATACTTGGCGTTTAGCACCTGATGCGGTATGCCCTTCGCGCGCAGCATGGCGGCGAGTTTTTCGGATTTTTCAATGGAGCGGGTGCCCACCAGCATGGGCTGGCCTTTTTTCCAGCATTCCTCGATTTCGCGGATGATGGCGTTGAACTTGGCGCGCTCGTTGAGATAAATGGAGTCTGCCGCGTCCACGCGGCGCAGCGGCTTATTGGAGGGGATTTCCACTACGTCCATATGGTAGATTTCCCAGAATTCATTCTCCTCCGTCATGGCGGTGCCGGTCATGCCGGAGATGCGGTTGTAAAGCTTGAAGAAATTCTGGAAGGTGATGGTGGCCAACGTCTGATTTTCTTCCTTTATCGCCAGATGCTCCTTGGATTCCACCGCCTGGTGCAGCCCGTCCGACCAGCGGCGGCCCGGCATGAGGCGGCCCGTGAACTCGTCTACGATAATGACTTCGCCGTCTTTTATGACATAGTCCACATCCCGCTCGAACAGGTAATGCGCGCGCAGCGCCTGCGTGATGTGATGCGCCCATTCGGCCTGCACGTCGTCGTAAAGGCTTTTTATGCCGAGGAATTTCTCCGCCTTGACTATGCCCTGGTCGGTAAGCGTGACGGTGGAGGCTTTTTCGTCCACAATGGCGTCGTAGCCTTTGGCGAGGTCCTCGCCGGAATATTTGGCGGCGATTTCCTCCTTGTCGGTAATCATGCGCACCTTGAGGCTGGGGATGATGCGGTCTATGATGCTGTATTTGTCGGTGGATTCTTCCGGCGCGCCGGAGATGATGAGCGGGGTGCGGGCCTCGTCTACAAGGATGGAGTCCACTTCGTCCACCACCGCGAAGTTGAGCGGGCGCAGCACGCGCTCCTCGCGCGAAACCACCATGTTGTCGCGCAAATAATCGAAGCCTATTTCGTTGTTGGTGACATATGTGATGTCGCAGCGGTACATCTGCTGGCGGTCGGAATTTCTCATGTCGTGGGTGATAAATCCGACGGTGAGGCCGAGAAACTCATGCAGCGGCGCCATCCAATTGCGGTCGCGGCGGGCCAGATAGTCGTTGACGGTGACGATATGCACGCCCTTGCCGCTTATCGCGTGCAGATAGGCGGGCAGCGTGGCGACGAGGGTTTTTCCCTCGCCGGTGCCCATCTCGGATATGCGGCCCTGATGGAGCACCATGCCGCCGAGTAGCTGCACGTCGAAATGGCGCATCCCCAGCGTGCGCCGCCCGGCCTCGCGCACGACGGCGAAAGCTTCCGGCAGCAGCAAGTCCAGCGATTCGCCGTTTGAATGGCGTTCTTTGAACTCAACAGTTTTGGCTTTTAGCTGTTCGTCTGTGAGGGCCTTTATCCCCTCTTCCAGAGAATTGATGAGCTCCACCGTCGGCTGTAATTTTTTGAGTTCCCGCTCGCTTTTGCTGCCGAATAAGGCGTCCAGAATTTTCTTAAGCATGAAGGCATCCGTTCAAATTGGAATGCGCGGCGAACACTGCCGCGACAGCAATATATTAAACAATTTTCTTCGGCGGGCTAACAATAGAAGCGGCGCTTTTTACGGCAGGCCCGCCTGACAGAACCTCCAGCAGCGGACGGAACGCGACGGCGATGAACAGCGGCACAACCGTTGCGTCGGTGATGAAAAGAAACCTTCCCTGCAATTCCACGAGCGGAACAATCGTCATCCTGTTGAGCAGGCAGGAAAGCAATACCAGCGACATGAGCACGTTGCCCGCCGCCGGCGCGCTCCAGCCGGGCAGCATGAGCAGCAGCGCCAGCACGAGCAATTGCACGGGTCGGACGCTGCGCAGCAGTTTCCACCCCGCATGAAAGACATATTTCAGGAAATACTTCGGCAGCAGCGCCGCGACTATCTTTTTGCCGACTTCCCCGCGCGACAGGCCGTAAGCCTCCCCCGCAGTCATAAGCGAGGTATGATGCAGCACCTGGTTTATGTCCGTATACCCGTGGCGCAGCGTATACCCTCTAGCTTCCATCTCGTCTAGAATGACGGAAGCCAACTTTCTGTCCGCCGGCGCGAAACGGTTCGCGTCCGCGGGTTCGGACAGCCGCAGCAGATTGCCCGCCACCATGTAGCTGAACAGCGGAAAGCCGCGGTTTCCGTTTACGATTTTGTGATACAGCGCGGCGCAGCCGGCGGCGCAGCAGTAACACAACGCGGCGGCGGCGAGAAAACGGCTGAACCGGAACGATTTGCTTGAGAGCCGCCGCCCCGCGAAAGCCCCCGCCGCGGCAAGCGCCAGCAGGAACGTCCCCTGCGGCTTGAACAGCATCGCCAGCGCGCCCGAAGCGGCGGCGCAGGAAAATGCCGCCAAAGAGGGCGCGGCCAGTCCCTCCGCGATAAACGAAAGCGCCAGCAGAGCGCAAGCGTAAAGCATCATCTCCGGTCCGATGAGGCTGCCGTACCAGGTGCCCGCCGGCAGGAGCAGCAGCGCCAAAACAACCGCCGCCGCGGGTTCCGGCAGTCCGTAAGATTTGCGCAAAACCGCGCAGAGCCGCCACGCGCACGCCGCCGCCGCTAAGCACTGGAATACTATGAGCGCGTACAGCCACGCGGTTCCGTCTCCGACAACGGCGGTGAAAACATCTATCAGCGCGGGATAGGCCGGCGGGCGCAGTGCGTCTTTGTGTATATAGCTGGCGGTATCGTTTGTAATCACCGCCATGCCGGTGGCTTTGCGCACCAGCAGGTCGAGGACATAAACCAGCGCCGCCGGTTTTGCCAGCCTGGGCAGAGAGTGCCACATGCGCGAAGAGTCTGAATCAGGAGACTTCATTTGCAGGAAAGTCCGCCGTCCGGCAGGAAAGTTTCGTGCCAGAGTTCCAGCATCAGCAATGCCCAGAGGCGGTAACCGTGGTCGCGTTTGCCGGTTTGATGTTCATTCCACAACGCACGTAAAGCAGGTTCGTCGAAATAGCCGCGCGACAGCGCCTTTGGCGACAGGCAATGCTCTTCCCAATACTTTTTCAGCTCGACGCGGAACCACGGCCCCAGCGGAATGCCGAAACCCATCTTGCCGCGCTTGCGGATAGTGTCGGGCAGCATGTCGCGGAATGTTTCCTTCAAAATCCATTTGGTCCGGTTTACGCCACGCAGTTTCCAGTCGCCCTTCAATCCGAAACAAAGCTCCATGAATTCATGGTCAAGCAGGGGCGAGCGGCCCTCCAGCGAATTCGCCATGCAGGCGATGTCCATTTTTACCATGAGGTCTTCGGGCAGATAGGTTTTCATGTCCACATACAAAAGCTGGTTGACGAAATCGAGCCCGGCGGCTTTCGAGTAGCTTTCACCGATGTAGTTTTTCGCGGCGGAGAGGTCTTCGCCCAGCGCGTGCATGAATGTTTTGGAATAAAGCGGACGTTTATCCTCCTCGCTGAAATAGCAGACCATTTTAAGGTGGCGCGACGGGAAATCGGCGAACACCGCCGAGCGCAAAAACCGCTTCGCGCGCCAGAGGACGCCAAACGGCGCGTTTTTCTCCGGCAGCATTTCCGCCGCGGCGGCCGCGGCTTTTTGCGCGGGACCGGGCAGGTAATCCCAGTAATGAGCCAGTTTCATCGCCACATAGCGCAGGTAGCCGGCGAAATTTTCGTCCCCCCCGTCGCCGTTTAGCGCGACGGTGACGTGTTTGCGCGTTTCGCGCGCAACGTAATAGGACGGCAGCGCGCTGGCATCGGCGTAAGGCTCGCTGTAATGCCAGGCGAGCTTGGGCAGCACCTCCGCCATCTCGGGACGCACGATGAACTCATGGTGGTCGCAACCGTACATTTGCGCCAGTTCACGCGCGTAGTCCAGCTCGCAAAATTCCTGTTCCGCAAAGCCCACCGAAAACGTTTTCACGGGCCGGTCCGACAGCCTGCTCATCAGCGCGACTATTATGGAGGAGTCCACCCCGCCGGATAAAAACGCGCCGAGCGGCACGTCGGATATCATGCGGATTTTGACCGCCTCCGTGAGCTTGCGGCGGATTTCGGACCTGGCGTCGGGGAGACTGATATCGCGGCGTTCGCCGTCCAACGGCAAATCCCAGTAAGGCTCGACGGATACGGTGCCGTTTTCGACGGTCAGCGTGTGCGCGGGAGGCAGCTTGCATACTCCCTTATATATGGTATGCGGCGCGGGAATGTATTGCAGCGACAGGAACATGTCCACGGCGCGCGGGTCGAGTTCTTTGGGCACGCCGTCCGCCGCCATCACGGCGCGCAGTTCGGAGGCGAAGACGAACCGTCCGTTTCCGGCGAAATAGCAGAACGGCTTCTTGCCAATTCTGTCGCGCGCGGCGAACAACCGTTTTTTCGGCGCGTCCCAGATGGCGAACGCGAACATGCCGCGCAGCTTTTTAACGCAGTCCCTGCCATGTTCCTCGTAGAGGTGGATTATCGCCTCGGTATCGGTTTTGGTGCGGAAAACATGGCCTTTGGACTCCAGATATGCGCGCAGTTCGGGAAAGTTGTAGATTTCGCCGTTGAAGACAATCCAGATTGTGCCTTCCTCGTTGGAAATGGGCTGGTGCCCGGTGGAAAGGTCAATGATGGAAAGCCGGCGCATGGCGATGCCGACCGGCCCGTCTAGCCTGAAACCCTCGTCGTCCGGGCCGCGATGAACCAGCAGCGCGTTCATCCTGCGCAGTTCGGTTTCGCCTGCCGCCGCGCCGGTTCCGAAATTGTAAACCCCGCAGATTCCGCACATAATCAGCCCGCAATGACGCGGCGGTAAACTTCCATAAGGGAACGAGCCGCCGCCGGCATATTGTAGCGTTTCACCGCCGTCTCGCGCGCGGCTTCGCCCAACGCGGCCGCGAGCCCTCGTTCGGCGATGAAGCGGAGCAGCAGCGCTTTAATCGCGCCGCGGTTGAACGGGTCGAAAAGAAGGCCGTTCCTGCCGTCTTCGACGGCTTCGCCCGCGCCGCCTCTGGCGGTGGCCATGACGCCCATGCCGCAGGACATCGCCTCCAGCATGGCGTTCGGCAAACCCTCGGACTCGGACGGCAGCACGAAAACGTCGCACGCGCGGTAATAATCCGCCGGATTATCGCTGCGTCCCGCCAGCGCCACGCTGTCTGAAAGCTCCAGCGTATTAACAGCGCGGCGGATATTTCCCTCCTCGGGGCCTTCTCCGACTATGACGAATTTCGCGCTGGCAGCCGGCAATTCGCGCCTCAACTCCGCCCATATTTCAAGGAACTGAGCGACGCGCTTCTCCGGCGCCAGCCGTCCGACGAAAAGGAAAACCGTATCCGCCTCCAGGCCAAAACGGCGGCGCAGCGCGTTTTTTTCATCGAATTGCGGCGGCGAAAAGCGGCCCGTGTCCACACCGCCCGGCAGTGTTTGCATTTTCAGCGCGCCAAGCCCGTAGCGGACCAGTTCGTCCTTGAGGCCCGCGCTCACCGTAATCGCCGCCGGACGAAACAACGCCAGCAGCCGCAATTTAAGCCTGCCCGGCAGGGTGCGCGCGGAGGCCGCTATTTCGCCTATCCCCGGTCCGCCGCCGATTGTAACCAGAACGCCTTTCCTGAAAATTACGCCCGCCAGGCAGGCCGCAAGCGCGTGCGACGAGGCCAGTTGAACATGTATGACACGGTACTCGCGCCGATGCCGCGCCAGCCAGATAAAAGACGCCGCCATGAACCACAGCGAATTGACCAATCCCCTGCCGGGACAATAAAGCCGTGTTACCGCAACGCCCGTGATTTCTTCGCAGGGACTTGTGCCCGGCAGCCGGCGGGTGACGACGCGCACGCCGGCGCCCTCGCGCAACAGCGCGCGCGAAATCTCCAGCGTCTGCCGCTCGGCGCCGCCGATATAGGGATGGAAGCCGGCGATGAGCATCACCACTGAAATATCGCTCATGATTTCCTTGCCAGCAGGCGCGCGCGCAGGCGGGCCGGATTCAACGCGGATTTCTCCACACGGAAACCGGCGTCCCTGAGCCAGTCCAGCGCCTGCGCGGGGGTAACGAAATTGCGTTTTCCGGGACTGAGGAGCGCCAGATTTTCAGCGCGGCGCGCGGCAAACTCCGCCTCGTCCGAAAAGCTCAAAACGCCAAATCCCGGCAGCGATAGAGCGTACGCCGCGGCTGTTCTCGCAAACGAGGGCGCTGACAGCAGGAATTTCCGCCACGCGCCGCGCAGCCGCGCGCGCAGCCGGAGCGCGCCCGAGGACGCGCCGAAGAGCCGGGCGAACTCCTCCGCCCCGCCCGCCCCGGCGAAAAAAGAAACGCAGAGCCTGCCGTCGCCGCGCACCGCGCGGGCCAGCGCGGTGAAAGCGCTGTAAGGATACTCCACCCCGTCCAGCGAACCGTCCAGCGCGGCCAAATCGAAAACGGCGTTTTTGAACGGCGGGCGGGAAACGTCGCCCTGCACCGGATGCAGCTTGCGATTTTCCCTGGCGGCGCCGCGCAACAGGAAAACGGAGACTTCTTTTTCCAAAACCGCCGTCTCGGCGCCAAGCGCGAGCGCGCGCAGCGGGCGCGCGCAGCAACCGCAGCAAAGCGCCAGCCGCCCCTTCCAGGCCTTGTAATCAAGCAGGGTTTCGCCCAGAAAATTTTTTTCGGGAAACGGCGCGGGAGCGCATTCCCCTGCGTCTTCGGGCGGCAGGCCCGAAAGCGTCTCCACGGGCAGCATGCGGGGTATGCCTTTTTCCACCGGGTACGAGCAGCCGCAGCCGGAGCAGCGCAAATGCCCCGACTCCACCCAGTCGCCCTCGGAGCGGGCGTCAAGAAGTTCCAGCCCTCCCCGGCAGCCGGGGCAGGCGAGCAGCTCAACCAGCCGCGTCCGCATTGGAACAATTACCCCCGGAAAGGCGTTTCCAGATTCCGCCGAGCGAATGTCCGGCGCCGTAAAGGAAAATGATGCCCAGCAGCGTAATGGCGATATAGCCGTTGAGATGCACAAAAGTCGCGTAGGTGAACGCCGCCTGCGGGTCCGCCCCCCAGCCTACCAGCACCTGCTGCAGGGCCAGCTCGAACGCGCCGAAATAGCCCGGCATGCTGGGCAGCGCCACGGAAACCGCCGCCGCGCACAAGAGCACCATGCCCTGCCCGAAAGCCAGCGCAGGTTCGAGGCCGATTATGCGCGCCGCCCAGAAATAGCCCAGCGCGTCGCTCAGCCAGAGCGGTATGCCAAGCGCGATTATCGCCGCCGCCAGCTTCCAGTTCCGCAGCGCCTGCGCGCCCATCGCGACCTGCCGCGCGAGTTTGTCCGCTTTTGGCATGCGCGCGAGGAAATTTCTCAGCGCGCTGCTGCGCTCAAGCATCTCTTCAAGAAAAATCAGCGCGGCCAGCGCGACGACGACGGCGGCCACCATAGCCCAGACGATATGCCCGTACGCCGCCAGTTTCCCCGCCGCGCCCAGCTTGAGCGCGACGGCGAATATAACGCCGAGCGTGATGGTGTCAAGCACGCGCTCGACCAGAATGGTGGAAAGCAGCGTCAGAAACGGCACCCCCGTCAGCGAAACGCCTATGGTGGCGCGCCCTATCTCGCCCAGCCGCAGCGGCAGCACGTTATTGAGCGCCATGCCGATGGTTTCCAGCTTCATCATGGTCATTGCGCTGGCCGCGGCGCAGGGAGAAAGCAGCAGTTTCCAGCGCAGCCCGCGCATGAAAAGCGTGAACAGTATTATCGCAACGACCACCGCCATCTCCGCCAATTTAGGACGGGAATAAACAGCCAGCACCGCGGCGGGGTCTATTTTACGCACCGCAAAGAAAAGCAGCAGCAGGCTGAGCGCGAAACCGGCTATGATAAAAAGCGTCTTTCGCATATCTCATTATCCCAAATTAGGCGCATGGTTACTATTGCACCAACAAAAAAGAGGCGCCTGATGGCGCCTCTTTTTTAGAAAAGGACGGGCCCTAGTTGACCAGTTCGCTGCAGACAGTTATATCTCCGCCTCCGCACGTGCCGATGGTGGGTATCGGATTGTTGGGAACATCTATGGTGATGGTGTATAAGCCGTAACGGGGAGCCACACTGCTGGAATTGGCATGCCGGACTAGATTCAGCTTATAACCCGGCGAGTTGCCGGAACCGCTGCTCTGTGCAAGAGAAGCCGAAAAATACTTCAGCGTTATCAAACTGGAGGTCATATTGGGATACGAAATATCCAGCTTGGTGAAATCGGTGCCGTAAGTCCCGCCGCCGGCCAGATAACGCTCCTGCGCCGATTTTATCGCGGACGCCAGCGACATCGCCTCCGACACTCGGGCTTTTTCAACAACCTTGAAGTATTGCGGCACCGCTATGGAAGCCAGAATGCCCACAATCAGCACCACGACCAGCAACTCGATGAGCGTGAAGCCGGCATTGCGTCTGCTATTCATATCGTTCCCCTCCCCCAATCCGTTAATCCTCTTCTCAAGGTACGCCAGGCCGCATAGCGGTTGGCGCAGTACGCGAATTCATGTGCGCCCGGCGCGGCTCGAACGCGCGGCCCCCCGCTTAAAAGGCGGATGCTCTACCACTGAGCTACGGGCGCTTAAAGCAACAAGGCTATTATACCATAGATATCAACGGGACTGAAAACAGTTTCACCTCCGGCTTTTTTTCCAGCTCGCCGTTACGACGGAGCGCAGCCCGCCGCGCGGCGTGAAATCGCCGGTCACGGTGATTTTTCTGGGGCTGGCGGCGCGGACGGCATCGTCGAGAATGCGGTTGGCGATGTTTTCCATGAAGATGCCCGTGTCGCGGTAGGCCAGCAGGTAATATTTCAGGGACTTAAGCTCCAGGCATAGTTTGTCCGGCACGTATTCGATGGTGATTACGCCGAAATCGGGGAGCCCGGTCTTGGGACAGACCGAGGTGAATTCGGGATTGACTATTTTTATCTCGTAATCGCGGCGGTACTGGTTCTGCCAGCATTCCAGCGGCGGCAGCGAAACCCTGTTGCCTTTTGCGGCATGCGCGGCGGTGTAGCCGTAGACGTTTTTTCTTTTCATAATTTCATGCTCCTCAGCCTTAAAGAATTCAGCACGACGGAAACCGAACTGAGCGCCATGGCCGCGGCGGCCAGCGACGGCGGCACCAGGATATGCGTCCACGGATAAAACGCGCCCGCCGCCATGGGTATCAAAACGATGTTGTAGAAAAACGCCCAGAAAAGATTCTGGCGGATGACGCGCATTATCAGCCGGCTCAACACTATCGCGTCGCCCACCGCGTCGAGGCTGGGGCGCACCAGCACCATGTCCGCCGCCTCGACCGCCACGTCGGTGCCCGACGAGAACGCGATGCCGATATCGGCGCGGGAAAGCGCGGGCGCGTCGTTGAAGCCGTCGCCCACCATGGCGGCGCGGCGGCCCTTGCCCTGCAACTCGGCCACCAGGCGCGCCTTTTCCTCCGGCAGCACCTCGCCGTAGAATTCCCGTATCCCGGCTTGCGCCGCCGCGGAGGCGACGGCTTCCTTCCTGTCGCCCGAAACCAGCGCCACCTCGAGCCCCATGCCGCGCAGCCGCTCCACGGCAGCTTTGGCCGACGGCCTGAGCCTGTCGGAAAGGAGTATGCGTCCCAGAAATGCGCCGGCGGCGGCCACCGCCACCACGGAGCGGCTGTGCGCCGCGCCGGTTTCCGGCGGCAGTTTAACGCCGTTGGCCGCGAGCCATTCCGGTTTTCCCGCCAGTATCTCCGCCGCGCCGAAAGACGCTTTTATCCCCAAGCCGGGATAGGCCTGCGCCGAATCCGGACGCTGGGCGGCGATGCCGCGCGCGGCGCAATATTTGCGTATGGCCTCCGCGAAGGGATGTTCCGACGCGGACTCCGCCATAAGCGCGTGACGCAGCAGGAAATCTTCCGAGCAACCCTCCGGCAGGACTTTTTCCACGGCGATATCGCCCATGGTCAGCGTGCCCGTCTTGTCGAGCACCACCACGCCGAGTCCGCCGGCGCGCTCGAGCGCCTCGGAATTGCGTATCAGCACTCCCATGCCGGCGGCGCGGTCGAAACCCACCGCCACCGCCATAGGCACCGCCAGCCCCATCGCGCAGGGGCAGGCCACGGCGAGCACAGCCACAAAAACGCTTATCCCCCGCGAAAACGAATCCGCGCCGCCGAACTTCATCCACAACAGCCCCGCCGCCACCGCGGCCACGAAAACCGCGGGCACGAAATAGTAGGAAATCCGGTCCACCATATGCTCCACCGGCGCTTTCTCAATCTGGCTGCGGCGGACGGCTTCTATTATTTTGGAAAGCGCGGTGTTTTCCCCCGTGCCTGTGGCGCGGCAGGCCAGCGCGCCCTGCTTGTTGATGGTGCCGCCGAAAACGCGCGAGCCGGGCATCTTGTCTGCGGGCAGGCTCTCGCCGGTGAGCAGCGACTCGTCCGCCGAGGAAACGCCCGTCAACACCTCCCCGTCCGCCGGAAACTGCTCGCCGGGACTCACCAGGAATACCTGCCCCGGCCTGAGCAGCGAGGCGCGCACGGTTTTTTCCTTTCCGTTTTCGACAATCCGCGCGAACCTCGGCGCCATGCGCAGCAGGCGCAGTATGGCCGAGCCGGCATTTTTTTTGGAGCGGCTTTCCAGCCAGCGCCCGAAGTTGATGAAGGTGACGAGCAGCGCCATGTCGGCCCAAAGCGGCATGGAGCCCGCCGGCAGCAGCCCCGGAAACGCGGCCAGCGCGGCGCTGTAGGCGTAGGCCGTGGTGGCGCTCATGCTGACGAGGGTGTTCATGTCCGGCGAAAGCGCGCGCGAGGCGCGCAAAAACCCGGCGTGGAAATGCGCCGCGCACCACGCCCATACCACCGTGGCCGCCAGCCACACGGTATAAGGCGAAAGCGAAAAATATCCAGCCGAAAGTATGAAAACCGAAAGCGCCGCCGCGCCCAGAAAGCGCGAGAGATACATTTTCGCCTCGCGCTCCAGTCCGAGGATGACAAGATTCTCGCGCGGGCCGGACTGCTCCGAAACCTCCAGCACTTTATAGCCGAGCCGGGCGATTACGGTTTTTATCTCGTCCGGGCCGGTGAGGGCCGGGTCGTAGGTTATGTAGGCCGTTCTGGTGGGGAGATGGACAGAAACCGACTCGACGCCGCCTATCGCCGCCACCACGCGCTCTATGCGCATGACGCAGGAGGCGCAATGCACCCCCTCCAGCGGCATCACGGCTTTTATTTTATCCGGCATAACGAGGAATTCCAGTAGTGGTTATAACTATAGAAGCATCCGCACAAAATGCCTCGCTCATAACTCTCAATCTGTTCTGCTTTTTGCCAAAACCACATACTTTTCCGATTTTTCAATGCCTATCCACTTTCTACCGAGAGATTTTGCGACGACGGCAGTAGTTCCGCTTCCCAAAAACGGATCCAAAACAATATCGCCTTTATCAGATGAAGCAAGGATAATTCGCCGCAGAAGCTCTTCGGGTTTTTGCGTCGGATGGAGTGCGCGACCAGTTTTATCGTGTAACCGTTCCTTGCCCTGAACCAACGGTAATGACCAGACATCGCGCATTTGCTTCAGTGCGCCGTCGGCTTGGCGTTCCGGATTTATTTTTCTTAGCTCTTCGTAATTGAAAATCCAGTGCTTGCCTTTTATGGCCCAGACTACGAACTCCGTGGAATGGGTAAACACCCGTCTTGTCATGTTAGGCATGGCATTTGTCTTGTGCCAGGTAATGATGTTTTTTATCTTAAATCCTAATTGCTTCAATGTTATCATCACTTCGGAAATATTATGGTAGGTGCAGGAAATATAAATAGAACCGTTCTCTTTCAAAACCGGGTAACACGCCCCTATCCATTTTCGCGTGAACTGAATATACTCGGGTGCAGTCATCTTGTCCCATTCTTCGTTCACCATATACCAATCGCCGCCGGTTTTATTACCCTTCCAAGTTAAACCATTCCCGGAAAGATTGTACGGCGGATCAGCGAAAACAAGGGCGATGGAATTTTCATCAATCTCTTTTGTCAGCACTTCCACGCAATCGCCTTGATAAATGTGGTTTATTTTCATGTGTTTGCCGATATAATTCCGCGCGACCATTGCGAAACAATAGCAGGAATCTGCGAAGTCCAGCCACTGGAATTAGTCGCAGTTGTGGTTAAATCCACTATCGAATCATAAAGCCCCTTCAATTGCTGGTGATTTAATCTTTGCCCACGATTTTTCATTGCAATAATAACTTCGAGGAGTTGAGCGAGCTCGTTGATGGTCAGCGGTATAATTTTCTGTTTTCGTCCCTCATATTCATATTTCACAGCAGTCCAGAATGTGTTTACAGTATCTCGGTGTAGCGAGGGGGCGATGAATAAACAATAAGACTCTTTGCCGGTGTTCGCATCTTCAAAGTCTCTTAAGTGACGCATAACCGGTTGACCTTCCTGCATCCACTGGGCACGGTTGGTCAACATTGTCACCTCACAGACGCCATTGAATGCATCGTAAAAACATTCAATGTCCGGTTTATTGGCCGGGGCTGTGAAAGTTGGCTGGTTATCGTCTCCAACTGGATAGTTTGGTTTTATAATCAGTGCGTCGTTTATTGCATTAAGAGCGAGGGTTGCCAAGTGCTCCAACTCAATAGGTTTTTTCTCTCTAGACTGTCGTATGTTGCGTAGTCGGACAACATACTCTCGAACCTTATCAATGTTTTGGGAAACAAAACGATCTTCGGTTTCTTGCAGGTTCCTTCGATAGTCTCTTAGCTCGGTAATATAAGATTTAAGTTGCTCCACGGCCAGGTGAACGGTATCTTTAAACTCTAATTCAGGTATCCGTATTTGTTGTCGTCTAAGATGAGTCTGGTACCGCCTAATATCTTCCGCTGTATAATTGCTTATACGGAGTAACTCTTCGGGCGTCTCCCACGGCACAACCGGCAGATTGATATCCGAGATGTAATCAATGTATGCCGTTGCAACAAAATCCTGACTGGCACCGTTGTCCGTTTCCAATATTTTCCTAATCTCAATTATTCTCCTTGGCTCCAAGTCAATGTAATAACCATTGCCGCGCAGATAAAGATATCTGGTCATGCGAAAATAGCGTCTGATGTTATCTCCATACTCTTTCGCATTCTTGATATTTTCAAAATCGGAGAAATGCTCGTGGATGAAGTCATTTATATAAGACAGTTTTTCTCGTTCATTGTCGATACTCGCCAAGCTTGCACGAAATTTCAACACAAGCTGAGCTTGGGAAATGATACTGGTATAGTTGATTAAGGTTGGAACGAAGACATCGAATTCAATTTGAGACAATCCATTTTCGCTAGTGCCCCGTTCATGGCAAAGTCTATTAACTTCGTTGATTAAATGAAGCGTTCCAATAAACGGTTTTATGTTATATCCGTCTGTGGTCTTAAAGTCTCTAGATAAAGGATTTGGTAGTTGCCACTTGAGATAGTTCCTAAAAAACATCTCGCCCAAATCAGCATCCTGTCGCAACAAATATTCACCCAAAGAAGTTATTCTAATCTTTCTTTCGCCATCAATCTTTACAAGCCCCATTTTCCTAATAGGATTGAATGAGTGTCGTCCACGCATATCGCCGCCTCCAACATAATTCTTAGCGTTCAAAATTTCTTCGGCCTGCGCGTAGGTAATTGGCCCGGGATTTTCCAGAAGTGCTCTGTGTTCTGGTGAGAGATTATTTGTAAATTGTTTATTTCCTGCTCCATACAATTTGTATTGTATGAGAAGAATTTGAAATTTTCTTTGCGTACCATGATTCCAAACCTCGCCATCAAGCAAAGTCAACTCACCAAGGAAATTTCTGATTCTTTCAGGATTTCTGACGGTGGTAGATATGCTCCAAATTTTTTTCATAAAGATATTAATTATTTTTTACCTTGCAATAAAATACCCGCTCGCTATGTCCGTTCGTATCGCTTTTGCCCGTTGTGAACCCTTTGTACTCCCGTTCGAATATCTCAACAGCCCCTCGTTGCGTTAGTATATCAATAATCCGATCGTCCGGGATTTTGGCGTTGGAGCGTCCGTTCTTTTTTTCGCCGGTGTTATTATAGGATACCAGAATATGTTTCGCGCTGGCATTAGCGATAAGGTCTGAGAATGCGGCCTCGGCGGATTTCAGACAATAGTCGCTTTTTAAGTGATTGCGGCAATCCATTTTTTTGGCTATGCCGCTGACTTTGGGTTTTTGCCAAGTAACGATATTTTCCAGCAGGTGATACGCATCCCCGTATTGCCTTGAGTTATATGGCGGGTCTAAGTATAACACATCGCAATTTATTTCGCGCACCAACTGGTTGGCGTCTTTTTTGTAAATCTCATTGTTGGCGTTGTTCTTAGTATCAATGTCAGGCATTAACAATTTCAGGGGCTGCAAGGTATCGAGCGTTTTCCTGTATGTTTCGTAATGCCCCACGGTATTGGCGACTTTGTCCATGGCGTAAATGAGGGATGTGAGCAGAATATTTTTTTCCTGCGGGCTAATGCTTTTTGTCGCGCTCATCTTTTCCATTTCCTCGCGCACCGCGCCGATTTTTCGCGCATTATCCCGTGTAAAATAAGAGCCGCCAAAATTAAGCGAAACATAATTTTCCGTTTCAGCTTTCAAACTGTTCAGGTGGTCCATGATTTCGGCAACATGCTCGCGATTGTAATGCTTGGTGTTTAGCCAGCATTGCAATGACGAGAAATTACTGTCCAAAATGTCATTTGAAATTATTTTGACATCAGGACGATTGAAATAATATCCGACAACGCCAGTACCCGCGAATATGTCGCAGAAAGTATGATAGCTTCCGCATTTATCAGCAACAATGTCACCGATAAATCCCAAAAGTTTTGTCTTGTTGCCGAGAAACCGTCGGTTCTGTATCTGAAGCAGTTGCTCATCCCTTTGCGGGAACATAAACAACGGCAGTTGGACCGGTCTGGGCAGCGATTCAAACCGCTCGCGCAACACTCCGGTAACTTTGCCGCGCACTTCAAGCTCTTTTACCCGTATGGGTTTATAACTGGCATTGGCCGGTTGCAGACGGAAGCTGTTTTTCTCTTTATAAATTCGCTTGAGCGTGGCTTCGTTGCCGTTTACAATCGCAACTCCGATATCGCCATTCCCCACCGTCGGCTGTGCGCGCACAATGACCGTATCGCTGTCAAAAATTCCAACGTCCTTCATGCTGTCGCCGCGAACTTTCAAGGCGAAGTGCTTGCCGGAAGTTGGGGCCAATTCTTTTGGCACAACAATGGTTCCCTGAATCTCTATGGCCTCAATCGGCTCACCGGCTGTTATGGTACCTAGCAGAGGAATTGATATAAAATTAAAAACTCTTTTTTGTAGCTTGAGAACTGATATGGGCATAGATTTGGCGAAGTTTCCTATCAATTCAGCCCGTTGGTTTTGCGCCAGCCGGCTTCGATGCCGGACAGGCCCTGCCATTTGCCGCGCCAGGCGAGCTGGGCCGCGTTGTCTATATCTGAATTTTCCTTGAGCGCCTTGAGGAACACCGCAAACGACAGTTGCCCGCCCTCGTCGAGCAGGTAGCGCACAACGCTTTCGCACTGCATGTACCAGTTGTCGCGCAGGCGGCTGGAGTCGTCCTGCATGGGGGAATAGCCCGTCAGCATGGTGAAATTCATCGCGCCGGTCCGTATGGCCGCGGCGGCGTCCGCGCGGAAAGCGCCGAGCGTGTCGCCCGCGATGGCGGAGGTTTCCATATATACCGCCAGCCCCTCGTTGAGCCAGCGCAAATCGGGACGCGGCCTGCCCATGAACTCGTCGAAAATGACGTGGGTCATCTCGTGGGCCAGCACGCGCTGCGCGTCGGTGCCGTCGTAGAGCATTATCGCGTTGTGCAGCGTCGTCCCCGCCGACCACGCCGGCTGGCCGCTTTTGGCCAGATACTCCTCGCGCGTGGAGTAGACCACAAGCTCGTAGGCGTTGTCCGAGAGGAACGAATAAAGGCCGGTGGCGCGCATCACGGCCTCATAATCCTGCTCGGCCAGCTTGCCGTAGCGCTCGGCGTCCGCGGAAGAGGAGGCGCGCACTATGAAATGCAGCGTCTGCGTTTCTGAAAGGCCGGACTGTATGCCGAACTGGCTCACGCGCACCGCCCGCGCGCGCGCGGGCTGCGCCTCCTGCACCGGCACATCCACGCAGGAGCAGAGAAACAGCGCGCACAACGGCAAAAAAAGGGGCAATCGCTTCATCACGCCGCGGAGTCCTTCACATCCTGGAGTGTATGCTGAGCATGGAGGAAATATAGGAAATCTCATCCACATAAAACGCGAACGGACGCTCCAGAGAGGCTTTCGCCGGAATGTCGTACCTTACATGCGCTAGCATAAAGTCCGGGAGCGAAAAGCCCCCCATCCTCAGCGTTTTGAACGTGACGGCGATACCGCCGGAGGCCGCGTCTTTTTTGATATAAGCCTTGCCGCTGAACTGCACGTCACGGTACTTGCCTTCCACTGCCGCGATATCGGCGTCGGGATTGTTCTGCGGCGGCTCGCCCGATGCCGGCGGCGCGCCGCCGAATGCCACCTTGAACTGCTGCAACTCGGCAACGAGTCTCGGCAGATATTCAATCGCGAAGCGGTCGCTTATCGAGGCGTCCTCCACTTTAAGGGCGGCGAGCTTGAGCACTTTGATGGCGTTGGTCCTGCCCACATCGTCTACCGTGAAAGCGATGTCTTTCAGTTGCAGGCGTATGCCGTATATCTCCGCCTGGCCGGAATAAACCACGCCGAAGGCGACTTTGGCCCAGTCGTAAACCTGTTTCTGCGCGTTCCAGGGGCCTAGCTCGAGCTCCACCTCGTTGACGGTAAGACCGCCCAGCCTCATGGTTTTCAGCGCCAGCCGTCCGCTCGGATAAGGCTGGGCCGGAAGTTTTCGCTGCGCGTACAAAACGGCGGATTCGCCGTTATCGAACTGGTATTGGGATTTCTTTTCGTAAACCGCGGCGAACCAGCCGGCGGGATTGGCAATGTCTCCAAACCGCGCGGCGAGCGCCTGAGTGGAGATGTCCACCGGGGCCAGCAGCAACTCCGGGTAAACGGCGGGGGAGGAGCTTTCGTCTATGAAGGTCACGCCGGAAACGCCCAGCCGGCTCGCGCGCCAGTTGAGGTAATACGGTTTTACGGACGAACTTTTCACGACGGCAACCACGGCCTCCGCGCCATTCGCCGCCGGCGGCAGGCCGCGCAGCGATGCCAGCATGGAGTCGAAATTGGCGCCGGAGCGGGAGGCCTGGCGCCCTTCCCACACGGTGACGGGGCGGCCCTTGATATAGATATGGGCGGGCAGCAAAATGCCCGCCTGATAAGCCAGGCTGAACACCGCCAGCGCCGGCCAGGCCGCCAGCCGCAGCGGCGGCGGCAGCATGACCGCGCAGGCCACGGCGCAGCCGGTGAGCGAAGGCAGATAGAACGCCGTCTCCCGCACGGAGAACACGCTCAACAGCACAAGAGGCGCGCCGAACCAGTAGGCGATATCCGTCCGAAAGGGAAACGCCGCGAAACGCGCGGTGAAAAACCACGCGCCCAGCGCCGCAGACGCCAGCGCGAACGGCAGTTGCAGGGCGTCTACGGATTTATACGCATACCAGCGCATGTTGCCAAGCACCGCGTAGACGTGTTCAGGCAAATGCTGCATCAGACGCGACGAGTCGAAAGCCGCCAGCGCCGGCATGATATGCGCCGTGAACCACAGCGCGAGGCCGGAAAAATTAGACAGCAGCCAGAGCGCGTAAATCCCCAGACACGCAAAGAACACGCGCATTATCAGGCTGCGTGTGACATGGCTGAGCATGCCGTACGGCAGCATGTTCAAGACCGGGAATACGCAAACCGGAAACGCCCAGGAGGTGAGAAGGCCCGCCAGAGAACAAAGCCCCCACAGGTAAGTCCACACCGGCGTGCGGAATTCCTCCGTCCAGATGAAAGTCGCGTATGTGCCGGCGGTGAAGGCGATGAGCGCGAGGTCCGGCGAAATCCGCTGCGCGCTTTCCAGCACGAAAGGCAGGCTCGACACTATGGCCGCCGCCAGCAGCGCGGCCTGGTTTATCCTGCAGCGCCGCACGATGAGATAGACCGAGGCGCACAACAGCAGGATGTAAAACGAGTTGAGCAGCACCGCCGCGCCCACAGCTTTGGCCGGCCAGTGCCGCACGACGGGCACCAGCGTCCAGTAATAAAACGGCGCCGCTGGCAGCCCGTCCGCGGACGGAGGCGATTTGAGCATGCCCATGATGTCGCCTTTGGCGAGCGTCTGGGAATAATACTGCGCGTTGGACAGCGCGGCGATTTCAGAGGCTTCCAACTGGCGGTTGTCGCGGCCCACCCACAACGCCAGCAGCAGCGTCTGCACCAGCGCGATGGCTATAACCCCAAGCAGCCCTTTCCAGACTTCGGGTCTTTTGTCTTCGTTGGAAACGAGGGTGACGGCTTCCTTTTCGAAGTAGATGCTCTCCATCACCATGCGCATCAGGCGCATTTTCGCCAGAAAACCCTTCGGCTTGGTGCCGCTCGTCAAAGCGTCGTCGTTTGGCTGGTTCATAATCGGTTACGTTGTCCGGCTGTCAAAAAGCCGCGCGGTTTTCATCTTGCGCCCGGCTAGTGTGTATGGATGTCCTCCGCGCCAGGCTGGTGCGCATGGATGTCCTCCTCCGTATGAGGATTGGAGGAATTGTTTTTGAGGGCCGAAATTATCGCGTCATACTGCGCCGCGTTTATCGGGTCCGCCTTCTTTGCGGCGGCATAGGCGCGCACCGCATGGTCGGCATTTCCCACACGGGCGTAGTAGTCGCCGACCAGGGACAATACCGCGGCGCTCGACGGCGCGTGTTCGCGCGCGTTGACGATATCGTCCAGCACGCCTTCGGTGTAGCCCGCGGACAGCATGGCGCGGGCGCGCAGGTAGTTGCCCTCGAAATTCTCAGGAGAAAGCTTTGTCAGCTTTCCGAAATCCTCAATCGCGCCGTCGAAATCGCGCCCGGCCTGCCGCACCAGCCCGCGCATGCGGTAGGCGGCGTAGAATCCCCGTTTTAGTTTCACGGCCTTATCAAGGTCGCTAAGCGCCGCCGGCAGGTTTTTGAGCGCGAAAAAGATCATGCCCCTGTTATAGTACGCCAGCGCCAGGCCATTATCCAGGGCGAGCGCGCGGTTGAAATCGTCCAGGGCGGAGGGTATTACCCCCATGCCGTAATAGGCCGAGCCGCGGTTGAGGTAAGCCAGCGCATAGCCGGGCTTAATGCTTATGGCTTTTGAAAGCGTTTCGACCGCTTTGGGATAAAGGGCCATGTCAACGTAAAGCGCGCCCAGGTTGTTGTAAGCCTCGAAATATGCAGGGTCTGCCTTTATGGCAAGCTCGTAGTCCCGCGCGGCAAGCTGCCGGTCCTGATTCTTTTCATGGGCGAGGCCGCGGTTGTTGAGCGCCGGCGCGTAACCGGGCCTCGCCGCCAGCGCCTTGTCATAAAGCGCTATGGCCTCGAACCAGGAGCCGGCCCTGAGCTTGTCGTTGGCCTGCTCAAGCAGTTCCTTGCGGGCGCAGCCCGCAAACAGCAACGCCAGCAGCGAAACCAAAAACATTCCTCTATTCATTTTGTCTCCTCGGAAGGCGGTTTGTCCGCGCCGTTGAAGCAAAACGCGAACGCCATAAGCGCCGCGCCAACGCTGATGAACGAATCCGCCGCATTGAAAACAGGCCACACCCTGAAATCTATGAAATCCGTGACCGCTCCATAGGCAATCCTGTCCCACAGGTTGCCAAGCGCTCCGCCGGCCACCAGCGCCAGCCCTGCCGCCGCGAGAGCGCCGCCGCTTTCCTCGATTCTTTTCCTGTAGAGGAACAGCCCCGCCAGCATAGCCGCCGCGAAAACCGCCAGCGCCCAGTTCATGCCGCGCAGCAGTCCGAAAGCCGCGCCCGTATTTTCAACATATGAAAAACACAGCCAGCGCGCAAGCTCCAGCGGCCCGTCCGCCGCCAGATGCCTGCGGGCAAGCAGCTTGGTCCACCGGTCCACAGCTATTACCGCGGCTATAAGAACCGCATAAGCCGCCGCCCGCCGCGAAACGGAAAATTTCATTTTCCTCCGGTTTGCAGCACCCCGGCGCATCTGCCGCAAACAGCCGCGTGTTTGGCGTCCGCGCCGATATCCGTGCGCCACTGCCAGCAGCGCGGGCACTTGGCGCCGTCGGCGCGGGCCACTTCCACGGAAAGAGCGTCCCCGCCGCCGTCGCCCAGCTTCGCCTGCGAGACTATCGCCACGGAAGGCCAGAACGCCAGAGTTTCCCGCGCGAATTTGCGCAGGTCCTCATTGGTTGTCCTGAAAATTATCTGGGCCTCGAGCGGCGCGCCGATAAGCCCCTTTTGGCGGGCCTCCTCAAGCGACTTGAGCACTGTTTCGCGCACTTCGCGGATTTTAGTCCAGCGCGCATTGATTTCATCGGAAACCGCGTAGCCCTCGTCCGCCGGGAAATCCGCCAGGAAAACGCTTTCAGCGAACGTTCCGCTATGCGATTTGCGCAGTTCCTGCCACGCCTCCTCGGACGTGAAGGAAAGCACCGGAGCCATCAGGCGCAGCAGCGCCGTTGTTATATCGTACAGCACGGTCTGCGCGGCGCGGCGCTCCGGCGATTGGGCGCCCAGGGTATAGAGCCTGTCCTTGAGCGCGTCGAGGTAGAAAGACGAAAGGTCCAGTATGCAGAAATCCGCAATGCCGCGCATGGCGGCGCGGAAGCGGAACTGTTCGTAATCCGCCCGCACGCCGCCGACAAGTTTTGAAAGCCGGTGGCGCATGTAGCGGTCCATCTCCGGCAGTTTATCGTCGGGGACGCGGTGCAGCGCGGGGTCGAAGTCCCAGATGTTGCCCAGCAGGTAGCGCACCGTGTTGCGTATTTTGCGGTAAGTGTCCACCGGGCCTTCTAGCAGTTTTTCCGACAGGCGCACGTCCTCGGAATAATCGCACAGCGCCACCCACAGCCGCAGCACCTCCGCGCCGTATTTTTTTATGAGGTCTTCGGGCGAGATGGCGTTGCCCGCGGATTTGTGCATCGCCTTGCCGTGTTCGTCAAGCATGAAGCCGTGCGTCACCACGGTCTCGTAAGGCGCGCGGCCTTCCAGCGCCACCGACATGATAAGCGAGGTCTGGAACCAGCCGCGATGCTGGTCGGAGCCCTCAAGGTAAAGCTGCGCCGGATAACCGGACGGGCCGTTTGCCTTGCGCTCCTTGAGCACCGCCAGCCAGGAAACGCCGGAATCCATCCAGACGTCGAGGATATCCGTTTCCTTTCTAAAATCCGCAGAGCCGCATTTGCATTTGTAGCCGGCGGGAACTATCTTTTCCACCGGTTCGCGGGACCAGAAGGCGGCGCCTTCGGCGGCGGCGCGTTTTTCAATGGTTTGGAAAAGGGTTTCGTCAATCTGCGTTTCTCCGCAGCCCGCGCAGCTTATCATGGGAACCGGCACGCCCCAGTAGCGCTGGCGCGACAAACACCAGTCGGGCCGCTGGAGCACCATTGATTTTATGCGCTCGTGCCCGCCGGCGGGAATCCAGCGCACCTTGTCTATAGCCTCCACCAGTTTCTGGCGCAGGTTGTTTCTGTCTATGCCCAGAAACCACTGCTCGGTGGCGCGGAAGATAACCGGTTTTTTGCAGCGCCAGCAATGCGGATAGCTGTGGTTTATGTCCTTGACGGCGATAAGCTTCCCCTCGGCGCGGAGTTTTTCGATAACCTTCGGGTTGGCTTCCCAGACCGACTGGCCCTCGAACTCCGGGCATTCTTTGGTGAACCGCCCGCGCGAATCCACGGGGCAGAAAATGTCCAGCTTCCAGCGCAGTCCGGCGTGGTAATCGTCCTCGCCGTGGCCCGGCGCTATGTGGACGATGCCGCTGCCGGTGTCCATAGCGACGAAATCGGTGTGGATGACAGGATTTTCCCGGCCTTCGAAAACCGGATGCCTGTATTTTAGCCCGACCAGTTTTTCGCCGGGGATATGGGAAACCGTTTCGCACTCCAGCCCTGTTTCAGCCAGAAACGAATCCGCCAGTTTCGCGGCGGCGACGTAAAACTCGCCGGTTTTTTTGTCCCTGAGGAGGCGGTAATCCTCGTCTTTGGCGACGGCGGCGGCCATGTTGGCGGGCAGCGTCCACGGCGTGGTGGTCCAGATGACTATGGAAACCTTGCCTTTGGCGGACGCGCCGAAAAGTTCTTCGGGCTTTTGCGCCAGCTCAAAACGCACATATATTGACGGCGAAACGTGGTCGGCGTATTCAACCTCGGCGTCGGCCAGCGCGGTTTCGCAGGACACGCACCAGTAAACGGTTTTTTTGCCCTTGAAGACGTAACCCTTGCGCACCAAATCGAAAAACGCCTTTATCTGCGCGCCCTCGTATTGCGGCTGCATGGTAAGGTAGGGATTGTCCCAGTCGCAGATTATGCCCAGCCGTTTCATCTCGGAACGCTGGATGTTTATGTAATTCTGGGCGAACTCCCGGGTTTTTTCCAGAAACGCGGGGATGTCGGTTATCTGGCGCTTGCTTTGCTTGAGTTCCTTCAGCAGCGCCTGCTCGATGGGCAGTCCGTGGCAGTCCCAGCCGGGAATGTAAGGTACCTGAAACCCGCTCATGGCGCGGGATTTCATCACTATGTCTTTTAGCCCTTTATTGAGGACATGGCCGGTGTGCAGATGTCCGTTGGCGTAGGGCGGCCCGTCGTGAAAACTGTAAACGGGCTTGTCTTTGCGCGCGTCAAGCATTTTTTGATAAAGCCCGATTTTGGACCAGTATTCCAGCATGAGCGGTTCGCGCTTGGGCAAATCGGCGCGCATCGGAAAAGCGGTCTTGGGAAGCAAAACGGTGTTGGAGTAGCTGACTGCCTCTTTTGTCATAACGCCCCTGTTTTTCTCTATTGGTAGAATACTATAAATTATACGAAAATTGCCACACGGGACAGTGCGTTCAGAATTATCCAATGCAAGATGAGCCTGAAGGAATGCGCGTTTCTAACGCAAGATGAGCCTGAACCGCGCTGGAATCGTCCGTTTGCGCTCTGTCGTTCGTAAACTAAGCCATGACGCTGGAAATGGACGACAAAAATATCAGGACGCTATCCGATGTAAAACGCTTTTTGCGCGGCGCAAAAGGCGTTGGGTTCAAAGGCGCAAACCGCAAGGCCAAATACAAGTGGTTGG
>Ga0074195_1000722_pt1 | contig 57641 bp, 44 predicted proteins | sample EPASupsiteHSE623_FD_64525 | JGI IMG/M metagenome (GOLD analysis project Ga0074195, IMG submission 64525) | Bioremediated contaminated groundwater from EPA Superfund site, New Mexico - Sample HSE6-23 | ecosystem: Environmental > Aquatic > Deep subsurface > Groundwater > Contaminated ...
TTCCCCAATCGGATTAGCAGGGTCATACGCCTCTGTAAGAGATGCAGATTTTAGAAAGACCAATAAGCTCATTCCTAACAAAACTTTAATCATTGCAGGTAAATATGACGGAGTGACCAAACCTGAGCATAGTGAACAGATACACTCCGCCATCCCTGATTCCAGACTGATTATTCTTCCTGTTGTTCACCTTACGAACATTGAAAGCAAAGATGAATTTGAAAAACTGGTTTTGGATTTTTTGAGAGAAAATTGAAAATAATTTTATGAAACGAGCATGTTGCGCTACAACGCCCGAGTTTATAATAATAATTTTCGGCAACATGGGAGTTCCATACGACCATTAAAAAACAAATTATAAACGTATGAAAGAAAATGCTTTATTAAAAAACATTTCCCAACATAAAAATCTAACCCAGGAGGAAACTTCTACTTTTGAGGGTTTCTGGACGGAGAAAACATTAGAAAATGGAGATTATCTCATACGTAACGGCGATACCTGCCGTTACGATAATTATGTCGTTTCGGGAGCATTAAAGGCGCTTTATATCAATGCTGAAAATGGAAATGAGGAAATTTTATTCTTTGCTGTTGACCATTGGTGGGCTTCTGATTTAGATAGTTTTTCCAAACAAGAACCATCTATTTACAATATACAAGCCATAGAAAAAACAACAATTTTACAAATCAACAAGTATTCTTTTCAAAAATTACTGGCTGAACTCCCTTGTTTGGAGAGGTATTTTCGGTACCTATCCCAATATCGCATCCAAAGTACCCCAATATTTAATAGCATCCTATTTAGGAGTGTCAGCAGAATTTATAAGCAGGGTGAAAAAAAAATAGGCCATCTCGACCTACACCAATTTTTCCTAAATCAATAACCAGCAGTAGAGGAGAAAGATTGAACGATCAAAATACCAAACAAGTCCAAAATTAGTTATCCCTATGCCATATATTGGCTCTCTGAAAATAGGGTGATACTTTATTTGCTTCTTAAATTTTATGAAGCAAAATTCCCTGTTTCAATCCGGCTCAGAAATACCGAACAAAAGATTTGGCTATGAGGAACAAATTGTCGTGACAGCGTCGCGACAATTAACTGAAAAGTCCTAAAGTTTAATTGCGAAATCTTTAAAGGAAAAGATGGAAAAATCGGAAGATCTGAATTATTGTAACGTTTGACTAAATTTACGGTAATATAGGTATACACAAATTTTGAAACTTTAGGATCATGAAAAGAATCAAACGTCAGGCGGTATTGTTATGCCTAGTGGTAATGTTTTGGCTAAATTTGTCAGCACAAATGGTTGAACAACAATTGGACAGCCTTTTTAATGAGATGGATCGCCAACATATCCTTAACGGCAATGTGTTGATTGCAGAAAAAGGCAAGATAGTCTTTCAGAGATCTTTTGGGTATGCCGATTTAGAACAGCAAAAGCAAAATACCGACCATTCCCGTTTCCAGATTGGTTCAGTATCCAAGACTTTTACTGCCGTGGCCATATTTCAGTTGGAAGAACACGGTAAATTGAAGCTGGAAGACCATCTGGTTTCTTATTTTCCAGACTTCCCCTATCCGGAAGTAACCATTTACGAGTTATTGGCGCACACCTCTGGTATTCCTGACAAAGAGGAACTGTTCTTTCCAATCATCGAACGGGAACCTGACCGCGTTTTCACCAACAGGGATATCATTCCTGCGATGAAAGCATTGAACAAGCCGGTTGCTTTTACACCAGGTAGTCAATGGCGCTACTGCAACATGGGTTATGCACTACTGGCAGTACTGGTGGAAAAGATCAGCCGGATGTCTTTCAGTGATTATCTGAAACAGCACATTTTCTCCCCCGCAGGAATGAAGGACAGCTATTTGCTTACTTCCATCAAAAAGTCACCGGAAGAAGTCAATGGGTATTTGATTCGTGCGCATTATATGGGCGATATGGAACTCATTGACAGCAGCAAAAAGGTACGTCCATGGAGCTACAACATGCGGGGGTTTGTGGGATGCACCAACATTATCAGCACCACGCATGATCTGCTCAATTTCGATGTCGCTTTGACCAGGAATAAGTTGCTGAAAGCCGCAACTCTTTCAAAAATGCAAAATCCATCGAAGCTTTTAAATGGTAGTAATTCGGTAGCTGATGGCGAATTTGGTAAGGCTGCATATGGGCTGGGTTGGTTTTTACCGGAAGATAGCAGCGCGGGTAAAATAGTGATGCATACCGGAAGAGAACCAGGTTTTTTTACTTTTTTCCTGCGTGATATCAGCCATCAAAGAACCATTATTATATTGGATAACATGGAAAGTTCAGGTTTTGGAAGAGCTTGCAAAGAAAGTTTTAATATATTTAGCCAAACAAATTATTTTCCGGAAATGAAGCACAAGGAATCGCTTTTCCTGGCCTATGCAAAAAAACTATATTCAGAAGGCCCCGAGGAAGCAATTACGCTATTTAACCTTCTGAAGAGTGACACGGCACATTATTTCGCGGATGAGCGGGAACTGAATGAACTGGGACTGGAGTTGCTGAATGACAAGCATTACAACTCTGCATTGGAGGCTCTAAAGTTATGTACAATTCTGTACCCGGAAAGCTGGAATACTTATGACAGTTACGGCAAGGCATTATTGCAAAATGGCAAAAAGCAGGAAGCTATCCTGATGTATAACAAGTCTGTGGAGATGAACCCACAGAATGAACCGGGGAAAAAGATATTAAAACAGTTGCTGCAAAAATAACTGTACCCAAATTGGATATGAGGAAAGTAATGAGCCATAACATTTAAGTGTTGCTGCCATGACATTCAACCATCGAAAACAGACAAACAGGAATCCCCGTAGCCTCTAATATGTGATTCGGCTACGCCAACAAACATGAGAGCATATATCCTGAGCGACGGGGACACGAACGATTGAAAGAAAATAAAGCTTAACAAATTTAAAAGGAAACAAATGAAGTACTTAACGGCACTATTGATTGCAACTATTGCATTAATTTCTTGTAACAATCCAAATCAAACAGGTATGACAACAACAGACAACGAAAAATTAGTAAACCAGTATTTTAAACTTTTTAATAACCACGAATGGACAAAAATGGCTGATATGTACACAGAAACTGCTGAATTTAAAGATCCATCACTGGGACAAGGTATTGTAAAACAGACAAGGCAACAAATTATTGAAAAATATACAGGATTAAGCGAAATGTTTCCAGACGTGAAAGACCAGATTATACAAACTTATCCATCAGGGGAAAATCACATAGTTGTTGAATTTATCTCGACAGGTACGGCACCTGATGGTTCAAAGTTTGAACTTCCAATCTGTACTATTTTCACAATAGAAAATGGACTTATAACAAAGGACTTTTCATATTTTGACAATTTTGACGAAGGAAACGTTGCTAATAATGAAAATATAAAATAGCATTAAATTCAAGGGTTTTAGCCCGGTTCAAATAGGGATATGGTTCATCAATTTGGAGCCCCAAATCCCTTACCTTACATGTATTTAACGTTGGGTGCGACACAAAAGAATTACCTATAAATTCGAATTTGCAAGATTTAATTGACAGCTTACGCACCATTAAAATTGATAATGATAAACACAATGACTACTAAGAGAACCAAGTTTATATTTCCCTCTTTATTTATTTTCTTTTGGTCTGTAAATTTATTTGCTCAAGACAGAACAGAATTAAAGCGAAATATTGAGCAAATTATTGCAACAAAAAAAGCAGATGTTGGTGTTTCGGTTTTGAATTTAAACAACGGAGATACTATAAGCATTAACGGCAGCAAACATTACCCAATGATTAGTGTTTTCAAGTTTCATATTGCTTTGACTGTTTTAAATAAAGTTGACAAAGGCGAACTGTCTTTGAAACAAAAACTGTTTATCAAAAACAATGAATTATTAGAAAATACATGGAGCCCATTCAGAGAAAAATATCCAAACGGAGATATTTCAATAACACTTAAAGAAGCTTTACAATGGATGATTATCAAAAGTGATAACAATTTATGTGACATCTTAATCCGACTTATCGGTGGCGTAAAAACAATTGAGAATTTTATAAACAATCCTGATTTTATTATCAAAAATGACGAAGAAGGAATGCACCAGAATTGGGAAGCACAGTTCTTAAACACGACAACCCCAAATTTTTCAAACCAATTGTTGAAACGTTTTTTTGAAAAGCAATTGTTGTCAAAGAAATCAACCAAATTTCTTTACAAAACAATGGTAGAAACTTCGGTAGGACAAAACAGAATTAAAGGAAAATTACCGCCTAAAACGGAAGTTGCCCATAGAACAGGCAGCTCGTTTACAAATGATGCAGGACTAACAGGAGCAATTAATGACATAGGAATTGTGAAATTGCCAAACGGAAATCATTTTATCATTTCGGTTTTTGTGCATAACACGACCGAAGAATTTAAAGACGGAGAGGAAATAATTGCAAACTTAACAAAAGCAACGTGGGACTATTATACGACAATCCGTATAGAAAAACAACGAAAGAACTGAATCAATGAGCAGAATAATATACGTTTTCATATTGGGGCTTTTGATAAGTTGTGCGACGTTTGGCAAAACTGTTGGCAACAAATCGGCATTTGCTGTAAATTTGGACACTTTCAGATTGTATGACCAAGCCAGACAAAACTACGTACTGACTTTTTTAAACGACTAAAGGGAAAGACAAATGAAGGGAATAAATTTAGTTAGATTGATAACCTTTTACTTAACGGCAATTGTCGTGTCGAATATCTTTCGATTTGATGTCTTTCATTTTCAAGCAAGAATCGAAAGCTTGCCTACATGGACAATGATATTTTATAGCCCGCTTCAAGCTATCGGAGTATTGCTTGGTACATTAATAGCCCTGAGATGGTTGCAAAAAGAAAAGAAACTTGACGTTTCCGCTTTTGGGACTTCGATAAAATGGAGTGTCACAATGAGCATAATCCCTGTTCTGCTTTTACTCATCATCGGAGTAGATAATAAACAAGGGGATAATACACATTACTTCGGATTGATAGCCGGACTATCCACCTTTATTTATTGCTTTTTCGAAGAAATTGGCTGGCGCGGATATTTAGGACAGGAATTAAAAGATATGGCAGAATTAAAAAGGGTTTTAATTATTGCAAGCTTGTGGTATCTCTGGCATTTGTCATTTTTGAGAAATCCTGATTTAATTCAAAACGTAATATTTTTTGGATGGCTCGTACTGGGAAGCTGGGGATTAGGAAAAATAATTAAGTTGACGAAATCGTTATTTGCTGTAACGTGTTTCCATATGGTTATCAATATTTTACTGTTTAATGGATTCATAAAAGACGGGCTTGTTTGTCATGACAAGAACGTAATTTTTGGCATCCTTGCTTTAACATGGATACTGATTCTTATAATATGGAAAAGAGAACAAACTATTGCTGACAATGGATCTACAAAATAGTCGAAATTTGGTTTGAATCCGGATTGCAAAGAAAAACGGGACTAAATATCATATACTTACATTCGATTGGCAATAGTACTTTTATTTTCTACAGTTATCATTGAGAAAATTGACTAATTCATATACCTTAGTTACAGGATCCCAGAAACTTGCCAACTGGGCTACCTAAATAATTTTAAATAATTATCAAATGCATATACTCTACTTCTTTGTCCACCAGTTTTTTCTTTCAACACATTAAGTTTCTCTAAATCTGAAATCAATTTGTAAGAGGATGGCATTGAAATTGAAGCAATCTCACTAACCTTGTCCGCTGTAATCATTGGACGTTTATAAAGATAGTCAATTACTTTCATCGCCTTTAAAGCTCTGCTACCTAATGATTGGATGTCAATATCAATTTGCTTTTGAAGTTGTAATATATTGTCAAAAGTAACGATTCCATTTTTAGCCGTTTCAATTACACCTACAAGAAAAAACTTATACCATTGTCCTAAATCATTTTTTTCTCTTACAGTCGTCAAATTATCATAGTACAATTTTCTATTTTTTTCAAAAAAATCAGATAAATACAAAACTGGTTTTTGCAAAATTCCTTTGCTTACCAAATAAAGCGGAATTAACAATCGACCCACTCTACCATTTCCATCAAGAAAAGGGTGAATTGTCTCAAATTGATAATGAACCAAACCTATTTTAAGCAATTCAGGTATATAAAGTTCTTCATTATGAATGAATTTCTCAATATCACCCATTAATTCCGGAACAGTGGTATGAACAGGGGGAATAAATACAGCATCATTTATTGTTGCTCCACCAATCCAGTTTTGACTAATTCGAAATTCACCTGGTTGATTTTTTTCTCCACGCACACCTTGAAGCAATACACGATGAGTTTCTCTTATTAGTCTTGATGAAAATGGCAATTTATCAAGATGATTAATAGCCCATTCCATTGCTTTTATGTAGTTTTGAACTTCTTCCCAATCATCTCGTTTGTTTAATGGCAAGTCTTCTTTCTCTAAAAGGGCTTCATCCATATTTGTCTGAGTCCCTTCAATTTTACTGCTCTGTGTCGCTTCCTTCAATACATGCATACTGATAAACAACTCGATATTGGGAATATATTTTGAATACATGTCCAATCGCCCTAATTCTCTATCTGCTTGACTTAACAATTGCAATATTTCCATGTTATCAACTTGCAATTGCCTGTTAATAAACTCAGGTTGAAAGCTTTTATAATAACCTTGATTAATATATTGACCAGATTTAAACTGTCTCATGGGTAGAATTTTAAATAAAGATAACCCTTATTTAATTATTTGTCAAATTTCTTAAATAAGAAGTCGGATTATTTAAAAATTAAATCATTTGCTTTTTTGCGGGATGTTTCTCGGCGGATAACTTCTGTAGACTGGGAATATACCTGAAAAATGGAAATTGGTAAGCATTTATCAATTTCAGATTTAAAAGATGTTAGCTGTATGATAATCTAACTATCAATTGGATACGTTTTGCATTGTTTCCAATGTGAGCCTCTTCTTCATCGTTTTTAAATAGTGACCTAAAAGCAAAAAGCTTTATGGTCATTTCTTCGTTTTTGATAATTTCTCCCGTACTTCCAATACAAAACTTACCGGGACATTGGCATACTTCGCGATTTCCTCGATGGTAAAACGCCCTGCATCGAGTAAGTTGGAAACAACTTCTGCTTTTCCTTCCGCTTTTCCTTTTGCTTCTCCTTCGGCTATGCCCTGCTCTCTGGCATAGGCCAAAATATTGGCACGGTCCCATTTCCGTTTTAGTTCTATATCGTACATCGCTTTCTCCTCCCTGGTTAAATTTCAGTATTCTGGTATGTGCATTTAATTACACAATCTGTCCCTTTTTAGTCTTTTTAGAGGTAGAAATCTTTTTAATCTCTCCGGTTTTTTTGTAGTGAGCTATAATATCACTTATTTGCTTTTTTTCCCAATCTTTTACTGGCCTTGGGTCAACTACAAAATCCACTCCCTCTGGTTCTCTTATTAATCCCATGTTTTAAATTTTAAAATATTTTTTAATTAGTTGTAATTTTTGGATTACCTTTTATTGTCAATTTGTAAACTCGTCTATCAGGTTGTTCAAACTCGTATTTCCAATCAAATTGCCATCCATTTCCTTTTTTTACAGGTATTAAATCCTTTTTTGAAATCGGCATTAACTCAGTATCAAAACTATCTCCTGAAAATGCATTCTCGATACTGTTTGTCAATTTATCAATTTCGATATCAATATGTTGTGCTTTTTTTGCCATACTTACAAATTTACCAATAATCATCGAGAATCTCGTTTGTTTGCGAGGTTTTCTTTCATTATCCCAAACCGACATACCCTATGGTTCCATAACATAGTCAGTATTTATCAAGTGAAAGAAATGGAAGCTTTAAAATTCACAATAATTAAGAGCAAAGAGCAATATGATAAGTATTGCGGAATTCTTGAGAATTTGATTCTAACCGACGAGAAGGCTCAAAATGAGATTGAATTGCTTACCCTTTTGATTGAGAAGTGGGATAGCGAGCATAATACTTTCAGAGATTATGATCCAATAGAGTTACTTAAATCGCTAATGACCGAACATAATTTGAAAGCTAAAGATATGGCCGGTATTTTGAATTTGTCAAAGGGGACAATCTCAAAAATTTTAAATTATCAAAAGGGACTTTCAAAAGATACAATAAGAAGGCTGTCTGATTATTTCAAAGTTTCACAAGAGGCATTTAATCGTCCGTACAGACTAATAAGTGAAGTAAACAGACGTTTTTGGAATGCAAGTCTGATGAATATGGTCGAAGCCGAATAGCTTCCCCTGCCAAGAGCGGGCAGGGGAAGCTATTCGGCTTGGGTGTATGTGCCTTTTCTTTTGTGCCTTTTACTTTTTCTTTTCTCTTTGTCAGCCTTAATGTAATCACTAATCATTTTTTTCTCTTTCTCTGTTAATGGCTTTGGGTCAACAAAGAAGTCAACTTCTAAAGGTTCTTTAATCAATCCCATAATATCTAATTTTTAAAATATTTATCAATCAACTTTAGTGCAGCATCCGTATTAATAACCATCAAATGCCCGCCGACATTTTTCGCGCCAAGGGTCTTTTCATAATGCTCAATCAATTGAGTTTTTGAGGTAAATGAAACGTATCCATCAAATCCACGATGAAATGATGTCCGACATACGAATGCAAAAAGGTTTCCGGGAACTCCTAAATACACTTTATTTCGTCCAAGATTGAAAGGAGCACTCTCAATCAGATGCATATAAACATGGTCTTCTCTCTCTGTAATACTAACCAACCCTTGAATTATATTAGGATTTCCGGTGATTGTCAGTTTATAAATATCTCGGTCAGGCTGTCTGTATTCGTTTTTCCAGTTGAATAACCATCCGTTTTTCTTAGTAATTGATTTTAAGTCACGTTTATCAATCATTGAAACATCGGTTTGAAAGCTGTCTCCAGTTATGACGTTCTCAATCGAATTAGTCAATTTATCAATTTCTATATCAACATATTGCGGATTCTGCTTCATGTCGCAAATTTACCAAAAATCAACGAGAATCTATCATATTTGGAGGGTTTTCTGGCATTACACCCAACAAGTCCTATTGAAAACACTGCTGCATTGTACCGTGGCTTTCTGTAACAAACTGTCGTGACAGCGTCGCTACAATTAACTGAAAAATTCTAAAGCTTAATTGCGAAATCTTTACAGGAAAAGGTGCCACTTCCGTGCTTAAGCTTTTTCTTTTCGTACAGGTCCGTGAATGCGTTGTCCATATCCTTAATAATCGATAACGGAACTTCCAGACTGTGGTGTGCAGGTAAGATTCTCCTTACAGGTAACGGCAACAGTTTCTTTATCGAGTTCATATAAGCAATAGGGTCTGTTGACGGGAAAAATGCAAATAGCTCCCCAATATAAATTAAGTCGCCTGTGTACAAATAACCTTTATCCTCTTCAAAGAAGCATATATGTCCGGGCGAATGTCCCGGCGTATGCAGTACCCGAACTGTTCGGTCTCCTAATTCAATCGTATCATTATCCTTCAGTATTTTTGTTGGAACTCCTTCAAACAGATCATAATCGTTAACATCAAAATCCTTTGGGAAATCGCATGGTTTCTCCATCAGGAAATTTCGAACCTGTTCTGTTGTCAATGGGAACCCGCCATTCATCCAGTCGGTCTCCGCTTCGTGCACATAAAAGTCAGGAAAATATTGATGTCCGCCAAAATGGTCGTAATGTACATGAGTTGTAACTGCAGTAACCGGTTTGTCTGTTAATTTCTGTACCTGTTCCCAAATATTTTCCACACCCAGTCCCGTGTCAATTAACAAGCATTTTTCTGTTCCATTAAGCAGGTAACAATGAGTTTCTTCCCAGTGCTTATATTCACTTATAACAGAGGTGTTTTCATCAATTTTTTCAATCGTAAACCAATTCTCCTTGTCGTTTGTCATTTTTCTATTTTCTTTTTAGTCATATTGCTTACCGATTATACCCGCGAAATGGGAACCGTCTCTAAAGCCTCTCATAGTTCTCTGAACATCTTAGAGAAACTTTAAAAGAGTCTCCAAGGGCAGGGTAGGGCCTCGAACCCTAATGTCAAGGTTCGGCAGGCATCGGTGATTAATTTATTTTCGTAGATAGTATTCACGAAGCCATTGCACGGGATCCCTGGCAACGATTTTATTTTATATCAATATATTATCCTTACTTTTGCATGTTATCAAATAGTCGTGATAATATGCAAATGCAAGGATAACTTCTGTAGACGGGGAATATACTTGAAAAACGAAAATTAGTAAACATTTTTCAAATACCAGATTTAAAAGATGTTAGCTGTATGATAATCTAACTATCAACTGGATACGTTTCGCATTGTTTCCAATGTGAGCCTCTTCTTCATCGTTTTTAAATAGTGACCTAAAAGCAAAAAGCTTTATGGTCATTTCTTCGTTTTTGATAATTTCTCCCGGATTTCCAATACAAAACTTACCGGGACATTGGCATACTTCGCGATTTCCTCGATGGTAAAACGCCCTGCATCGAGTAAGTTGGAAACAAATTCAACTTTCCCTTCAGCTTTTCCTTCTGCTTTTCCTTTGGCTTCTCCTTCTGCTTTCCCTTCTGCCAGACCTTCCTCTTTGCCCTGCTCCCTTGCATATGAGAGAATATTGGCTCGGTCCCACTTTCGTTTTAGTTCTACATCGTACATCGCTTTCTCCTCCCTGGTTAAATTGCAATATTCTGATACATTAAAAAACTTCTCAAATATTAGCTTCCTCAAAAATAACGGAATCTTATCCATCTTCGACAGGTTCTTCAACAAATACAACCACCAGTCAAGATCCGTTTTCAGTTCAGCTTCTTCCTTCACAAAATTAAGTAATTCTATATAAATAAAGCCAAGATCCTCATAAAAAACTTCGCCGTTTTCCCTGTTGCACAAGCAAATGTCGTGCAAATAGCGTTCTTTGGGACTGTCGGGAAAGGTAAAACCGTCCATGAGCACGATCACATATACTTCGCTAATCGCGTAGTTCCATTCCTTCCGTTTTCCCTTGGGGGCCATGTCCGATATCAGCCTCCCTGCATAATAAAGCATCCGTTGTTTTAAGTTGATCTGGCTGCTGCGCTGTACTTCGATCAGGAAGTTCTCTCCATCCTGGCCTGTACAGAGCAGATCGAAAATAGCCCCACCGATCTCATCGTTGTCGCCCGGGTGTTCATTCTTGTTGTAAACCAGGTCTGTGATCCGCTTGCGTCCCCGGAACAGCTCGTTAAGAAAGGAAATGAGCAGATCCTTGTTAGGCTCTGAGCCGAAAATTTTTTTAAAAGCCACGTCCAGGAGAGGGTCTATATACTTTGTCTTTATCATAGGAAAGTAATTTTTGGTTCGTTTTGTAAAGATAGTCAGTATTTGTTACATGTGAATAAATATCGTTCATTATCAATCATGTAATACCCAAAATGAAATCAAGAATGAGCGTCGGAACATCTTCAAATGTCAGCCGACATTTTTCGCGCCAGGTGACAGCGTTGCGGCGATTAGCTGAAAATCCTAAGGCTTAATCGCGAAATCTTAAGGGCTTCACACAAGCCAGCTCTCCCGTATGCACGTGTGCGTAGGTTACTTGTGGTGAAATACAAGGTTTAATGATTCAATGGCCTATAAACAGTTATGGTAAGCGACAGGAAGTCGCATCAAGATGGTGTGAAAGCCTCTCCCTGTCAGCGCTTGCCGGCAGGGTGGACAATTCGATTAGCGGTTCGGCTTCTATTTTCTGTCGAAGTTTTCACGGTAGTAGTCAACTTTGAAGTCATAAACTGGTCGAGATGATTTTGCATACTTATGCATATTGTCTAAATATATCTTGCTTGTCGAAAGAGGAACATTTGATGAACCAGATGGTGAATATAAAACTGTCAATTTTATCGGTCTGCCGAATAATTCTTTGTCAAGTGTCACTTGCCTGTTTTTCTTAATTTCCGGAGTGATTTTTTGTCCTAAAATATCAACGTAGAAGAGTTTAAAAGCATTGTTTTTCCCAAAACCACTTGTAAACAAGATCTCCGAAATTTTCGATTTCTTAATATCGTCTTTAATTTGTGTATTTAGTTCAATTGGTATTAGGTCTTTGTCTAGAGCCGTAGGGTTTTTTCTTTTACACTTTCTAATTGTATCGCTAATAGATATTTTTTTGCTTTTAAGAAATTCAAGTATGCCGTTCAATGTCAACGGTTGTTTTAAGTCGTCCGGAAATGCTTCGCTTAAAAGCGTCCAAATACTTGTCACGTTACCATAGAAGAATGGGATAATAAAACTACTATGGTCGTGAGGATGAATTGTCCCAACGATAAGTTTTTCACTATCAACCGATATTGGATATTTGTCTAAATATTGATGTATTGTTATCATAATTTGTTTGTGTTTGGTCCCGTTCTAAACTAACCGCTAACATTTCCCTAAACGAAACGTCAATTCTATAGCTTTAGTTTACTGCCTCTTAATTTACAATAAACTGAACTAAAGTAAAATAAAATTCATGCAAAGAATTATTCTAAATTGAATAATATTGCAGATCACTGGTTTATGTGAGAGGATTTTTCATAAGTAATCACTGAAATCGTATTGATCACGGTATATTATCTTTTCCTCTTGTTAAGCTTTTTCGCGTGGGATTCGATTTTTCCTTTTTTCTCATTGTTGTTTTTAGCAATTCTTGAGTATGTGTGAACTGGTTTGCACTGGTTACAGGTTACGGCATAACCTCTCAAAAGATAATCTTTTAAAACCTTGTTCGCCCAATTGTGTGCCACGTTGTGATTTAACACGTAGCCTATAGAATTATTCGATCACATTCACCGGTTAAGCAACGCCGGACTCTCCGGACGAAAGATTACAAAGGTTTTGGACATCGGCAGGAATACGGTCCGTTATTACCTGGCTATGGAAAGTCTGCAATCTAAAAGGATTGTATTTACCAATAATTATGAAGATTACCTGGATGAAATAAGACAAGACTGTGAAAAGGGATTGAATATGCGGGATATCCTCCGTTCGATAACCGGGTTAGGCTTTCGTGGAAAGCTGACCGCGTTTTATCACTGGTTCCATAACTGCTTTCCCGGGTATTACAGTAAATACAAACGAAATGAGCTTGAGTCAGCAACCATTGGAAACAGGGAAACCATCCGCTTCGGAGCTTTATCTCCTCGCAAGCTGGCTATCTACGTGGAGAATCCAGGATGGGGGATTTCTAAAAAGACCGGCGAATGCAGCCGTGAAAACCGGTTCGCTCAAAAGATCATTGCATCCAGTGAATTGTTACAAAATCTGCGGTATGTCAGCCAATCCTTTCGTAAGATCATAAACGGGGATAATGAAGGCGCACTGATGACATGGCTTTCTGAAGTAAATCAATTAAATATCAGGGCCATTAACTCATTTGTGAAGGGCCCGACCCAGGATCGGGAGGCTGTGCTGAATGCTATCCGGTATCCCTGGACAAATGGTCTGGTGGAAGGAAATGTAAACAGGTTGAAGAACAAGAAAAGGGAAATGTACGGACGTGCCAGTTTTGAGTCGCTCAGACGTAAAGCTGTCCTGTCTCTAACCGGATAAATTGCATCAAATTTGACGAAGAACCACCAAACAGAGCCATTTCCAGAGGGATAAAAATAGCACAGACTGCGAGAAAAACACCTGCTACTTTTGTTTTTTGGCAATCAAAAATCAACGTATAATAGTACCGTCTCTTACACCTCTCATAGTTCTCTGAACATTTGCGAGAAACTTTGAAAGAGTTCTCCAAGGGCAGGGTAGGGCTTTGAGCCGTAATGCCAAGGTTCTGGAAATAAGATGTTTTGCAAGCGGTTTTTGTTTGCGGCCTTCTTTGCAATTGCAAATAGTCTGAATCCGGTTTGCAAAGAAAATAGGGGCTAATATCAAATACTAACAACGAGCGTGTTTGCAGGTTTTGTTTGCACACATACAAACTTCGCGCAACCGATGTGGATATTTCAGAATTATTAATTTTTTCGTTTCTCTAAAAATTAAACAAGCTTTCATTTGTAATCACTAAATAGGTATCCAGAAATTCGAAATAGATCTCCTTTTTTCATATATTTGGCTTAATAAATTCTAAATGATGACAGAATTAGGGGAATTTTTCAACAAGAAATCCATTAATAAAGCAGAAGTCTCAAGGAGAACAGGAATCAATGCTTCAAGACTCAGTGAGTTGAGTCTGAACAGAAAAGCACGATTAACAGCAGAAGAGGTTGTCTTAATTGCTAAAGCAATGGATATTGAACCATCCGTTTTATTAATGGAAGTTTGCAAGAATGTTGAACTAGTATCAGAAAAGTAATGGCTAAAATACCTTTTAAAGTTTCTGCTAGAGCAGGTAAATTATTTGGTAGAGAAAATTTCTCAAACCCTGAAGGAGCTATTATAGAATTAGTAAAAAATTCTTATGATGCTGATGCTAAAAACTGCTTTGTATTCTTCGATATTCCAACAAAAACAGAAAAAGACAGTGATGGTAAAACTTTTGAAGTTCCGATAAGGGAGAAAAGCATTTTGTATATCATTGACAATGGAGAAGGAATGACTGATAAAGTCATCAAGGAATATTGGATGAAAATAGGGACTGGGAACAAAGAAAAAGACTACATTTCTGATGACAAACGTACCAAGACAGGAGCAAAAGGAATCGGAAGATTTGCTCTGGACAGGCTCGGATTTGAGACAGAAATGTGGACGCTCTCAAAAAAAGCAACAGATAATTCTGGTTCATATTGGAAGATGGATTGGAACCAATTTGATGAATCCGAAAAAGCAATTTCAGATATTGAGGCTGAACTTGAGCCAATTGAACTTGAAGTAAAAGACAAATTAATTACACTCACTCAAAATAATCGATTAGTATCCGAAATTATTGAAAAAATAGATTTTAGCTGGGGTACAATTATTAAGATATCAAATCTAAAAGATTTTTGGTTTAGTGATGAAACAAAAAGTGTTTTTAAAAGTTTGGAGGCACTAATACCTCCAAAAGAACTTAATATTCCCTTTGAAGTCTACTTCAAACATTTTCAACAACCTAAGGAATATGGGAAAGTCGAAACAGCATTTTTTAATGATTTTGATTACAAACTTAAAGCAAATTATAATGCTGAAACATTAAATATTGATTTTGAAATAACAAGGAATGAACTAGATGTAAAACTATTAAAAAAGAAATATCCTAATGTATATAAGACTAAGAGTAAACCATACGATTTAGAAACTCTAGAAGCAAAGGTTTTCAGGTATTCAAAATCGATTGAGAAAGTCTTAAAATGGAAGTTAATTGATTCAAATAAGACACTTTTGCGGGATGTCGGCAGCTTTGAATTAACTTTCTTTTATTTGAAATTTTCAAATTCAGTTAAAGAAGGCTACCCTTTTAAAACGGTAGTTGCAAGTGAGAGGAAATCAACATTAGAAAGATTTGGAGGAGTTAAAGTTTACAGAGATTCTTTTAGAGTAAGACCTTATGGTGACCCGACTAATGACTGGTTAAAATTAGGGGCTAGAGTTGCTCAGAGTCCGGCCGGTGCTGGTCAAAGAATTGGTGATTGGAGGGTTAGGCCGGAGCAGACTGCCGGTATTATTACTATTTCTAGGAAAAACAATCCACTTTTAATCGATAAATCAGATAGAGGTGCATTACAAGAAAATGATGCTTTCGATACATTCAGAACAATTATAGTAGCTGTAATACATGAGTTTGAATTTGACCGTACCAAAATGTTAAATCCATTATTTATAGAAAATAAGAAACAAAAAGAGAGACAGAAAGAAAAAGAAATTCAAAAAAGAGCAGAAGCTTTAGCTGATACAATAGTTGAACAAAGAAAGAAGGTTGAAGAATCAATTTATGGAAAGAAAGCTGGTCCAGATTTATTTCAAGCAAAAAAGGAAGAAGAAGAAAAGAGAACATATGAAGAAGCTTTTAAAGATACCTTTAAATTAATAGATGATGAAAACACTCAACTACAAAATAAAGAAATCGTTCAGGTGAGGTCTTTAGCTAGTTTGGGGCTAGTGGTATCATCTTTTGCTCACGAACTTAAAGAAATAAAGGACAATTCATTAGAAATAAAAGAACTAGAAAAGATATTCAAGTTAATTGTACCAAATGAAATTAAAAAAAATGTTGAATATAGAGATGGAATAGATATAATTGAATTGTTAGATGAAAATTCAGGTAAAATTATCCATTGGGTAGATTATGCGCTTACAGCTATAAAAAAAGACAAAAGGACAAGAGGAAAGTTTGAATTCACAGACTTCTTTAAATCATTAGAAGAATCATGGAGTAGAATATTTAAGAAAAAGGAAATATCACTAAATATTGTGGATGAAACAAAGGGATTGTCTTATGATTTTAGAGCATTTGAAATGGATATGTCGACAATCTTCACAAACCTCATTAATAACTCAATTGATTCATTCAACAGCTTAACCCATATTCAAGAACGAATTATTACTATACAGGCGACAATTGCAAGTGATTATATAGATATTACTTATAGTGATAATGGTGTTGGCTTAGATAAAGTATTTGAAGACGATAAAGAGGAAATATTTCTACCATTTACAACCGCCAAAAGAGATAGGAAGGGGAAAGAGATAGGAACTGGTTTAGGAATGTATTTAGTTAAATCTGTAATTGACGACAATAATGGAACAATTGATATTCTTAATCCAGAAAAAGGATTTTCAGTATTGATAACATTCCCAATAAGAAAATAATAAAGTATGGAAGCAAAATACAAAATAGGATATATTGATGAAGATATAAAGCAAGTCAAAAAGTATCGACGAAGATTTCGAAAATATGGATTTGAGGTTATTGGATATGATTTCGAAAATGAAATGAGTCTTGACGATTTAATGGAGCAGGTTTATGAATCAGATATTGACTTATTGATGATTGACTATAAATTAAACGAAACTAATAAAGTTACTTTTAATGGAGAGGAGGTCGAAAGTGCTTTCTATGACAAAAAGCCCCTTTTCCCTCATATTGTATTCACGAATAAGGTTGACCAGGCAGAACCTCATGTAGCAGATTGGAAAATTATTTTTGACAAGGATGATATTTTTAGCGAAGACGAAAATGATGAGGTAAAAGTTCAACATTTTATTACGATGCTAGAAAGAAGTATCGAACAGTATAGAAAACACATTCAAAGAAGAAAAGATGAAATTTCTAATTTATTAGAAAAAGGAAGAATAGAGAAATTAAATCCCACAGAGAAGCACACTTTATTGAAATTGCAGAAAGAGCTTAAAGTTTTAGATAATACTTATCAAGAAGAAGTACCTGAGTATTTAATGATTTCACAAAATATAGCCGAGAGCCAAAATTTAAAAGATGAAGCAGAAGAACTCTTACAAAAACTTATTGAAAAAAGGAAAAAACAATGAATGTAAGAGACAAAATACCTGCAAGAAGAACAATTCCGTCAAAGTGTGAAACTGGGAATAATTACCGTAAACATAAACCCGATTTGCAGGAAGACTTTAACTATTGTTGCGGGTATTGTGGTTCTTATGATGGTTTTGGTTATACAAAAACCTACTTCGAAATAGACCATTTCGTACCCAAAGATTTTCTAATTAAGTCCAAAAGCGCGATAGGACTCTCCCGATATTCAAATCTTGTTTATTCCTGTCGGTTTTGTAATAATTTCAAAACAAAACACTGGCCGTCACAAAGAGACGACATTTATATTAAGGAAGATGAAGGCTTTGTAGACCCCTGCGATCCAGAATACGAAAATCACATGTATCGAACTAATGATGGAGCAATAATGTGGAATACGCCTATTGGTAAGTGGATGGTAACTGTCGCATTTAAATTTGATGAAAGAATAGAAGAAATTAAACTTCTCTGGAAATATAATTCAATAAGATTAACGATTGAAAAAATTATTGATGAGTTAAACAGATATCCTATTGATAGTGTTGAATATGAAGAAATTAAAAATCAACTCACTCCTCTTTATGCGAGGCATTATTTTTTACAAAAAGAGTTAGCCGATTTTTATAATGGATAAGAAACATACCGGTTCATATTATACTCCAGATTATTTAGCTGGGTTCATTTCAAAAAGAGTTCTCTCTTGTTTTGAAGGTAGACAGCGTATATCTATTCTTGAACCTAGTGTTGGAGACGGCTCGTTTATAGCAGAACTTGATAAAAGTAATCTTGCAATAAACGTTACCGCAATTGACATTAATGAAAAAGAGCTTAAATTTGCGAAGTCTAAATGGAATGGAAATAAGTCAACATTTATTTGTAGTGATTTTTTAAAATATAATACAGAAAAGAAATATAACGCTATAATTGGAAATCCGCCCTATGTAAGGAAAAGCCTTTTAAAAGAAGAGCAAATTGAAATTGCAAAAAGAATACATGAAGAGGAAGGCTTATCTGAAGTATCTGTAAAGAATATTTGGACTACTTTTTTAATTAAGGCAAATAAACTATTGACTTCTACCGGAATTTTAGCATTTGTATTACCTTCAGAATTACTTCAGGTGAAGTTTGCTGAAGAAATAAGAGAGTACCTTAAAAATCAATTTCAGAGAATCGAAATTTTTACTTTTAATGATTTGATGTTTGAGTGCAAAGGTCAAGATACAATTGTGCTTTTTGCCTTTAAGAAACATTCTCAAAAAGGAGAATATTTTACAAACATTATTAGCAAAGATGTTCTCGAAAATGAAAATTTCGAACTGAATAACAACGATTTATTGGTTGAATCCAAAGTAAAATGGACTCATCACTTTCTTTCTAATGATGAAATAACTTCCTTAAACAGATTGAAAGAATCACTTTTAAAAGTTGATGATTATTGTGAGTCTAAGCCTGGAATTGTTACTGCTGCCAATAAATTTTTCATCATTGATAGACAGATCGAAGAAAAGTATAATTTATCAAACTATACAAAGCCGATTATTCAAAAAGGATACTATGTAAATGGTAGTGTAGAATTTAATAAAGACGATTTTACCTATTTGGAGAGTAGATATCCATCACGGCTTCTTCAACTTAATAACAACGACATTATTGATGATGATGTGGAAAAGTATCTGAAAACAGGGATTGAGCAAGATATTCCAGAAAGATATAAGTGTAAGAAAAGAAATAATTGGTACGTTATTCCTAACATAGCAAATGTACCTGAAGCTTTCTTTTTTAAACGTAGTCATCATTATCCTAAGATACTAAAGAATAATACTAATGCACTTGTTACTGATTCGGCATACAAGGTTAATATCCGTGATGGATTTGATTTGAATAGCTTAATATTTTCTTTTTATAATTCATTGACTCTAGCATTTTCTGAGATTGATGGTAGATATTATGGTGGTGGAGTACTAGAACTTACCCCTAATGAATTCAAGAATTTACCTGTCCCATATTTATCAATTAGTAATCATGAATTTGTTGAGTTTGTGAACAGATTTAAAATAAAAAAAGACATTAACGAAGTTCTGCATATAAATGATAATCTAATACTTAAAACTGTTCTTAGTCTATCATCTTCTGAGATAACACAAATTCAAAACATTCGACAAAAACTTATTTCAAAACGAATGAGATGAATTGTAAGCAATTGTTCTGATACGTATTGCAGTATGAGCTCGGTTGTTTTAGCCTTCGTGAAAATAAGCACACAGGCTCCATGCAGACTTGCAGACTGCTCAGAGTCCTTCTATTTATTAGGCACTGGGCATTAATCTCTAATTGAATATGTTGTGAATATTTTATCGATTTTTTCATTCAAAAAATCACATTGTTTTTGTGCAATATATTCATAGTAAGATATGCATTGAATGAACGGTACATTAGCCTGCAATTTATCCAATAAAAAACAATCTCCAATTGAAGTTGCAATCCCCTCGTTTAATAGGAATCTCATGTGTTTATTAGTCGTTTCGTCACTGGCAACATGAGAAAAACCGCAAATATCTTTATAAAATCCATCCTTATCTTTTTCAATTTTGGTGTTTGTTATAAATTCATCAGCAAATTTTGTCGCGAGCTCCGAACATTCTGTAATTATTGATTTAATTTTTTTCTTTTCATTATCGCTGATTTCCTCATAGGAATGTGCGTAGAAAGTGTCAGTTGGAAGGTCTTCAATACGAGTTAATGAATTATTATCAAGATAATTGATAGCTTTGTCAATTATCAAATACTTGATTTTGTTGCAAAATTCTTCACCACCCTTGGAATAGCCACAGTCTAATTGCTTTTGTACTATCCTTTGCATTTCAATAGCTTCTTTTTCTGTTTTCAAAATGATAATTGTGTCAGAGAATAAAAAATCAGAAAACACATTAATGCCCCATGTAAGAAAAGTATTTAGAACATTATCGTCTCTAACACTAAAATCTTTTTTATCATAATCGCATTTTATTCTCCATTCTCTTTCATGCGTCCAGTCTGTACCATTGATTAGGTCAAGTTTGACATATCTATATTGCTCTTTATAAGGCAATATGTCAGGTTGTATAATTCTCCTTTTATTATCTTCAAAGTTAAATTTGTTATCATTTGACAATCCAGAAATTACTGGTCTTCCGTTGTTGCCAAAAACGTCCTTTTTTAACAATGCTATTCCATATTCCGTAAATCTGTATCTATCATCTCTATCTCTTACATATTGAATAAAGTTTATCAGTGGCATTTCCGTAAAACAAACAACGGGGTCTCCACCATAAACAGTTGCTTTTCCATTTCGAAAAGAGCGACTGGCTCTAAGACCGCCTTCTTCAATGATATTAATCAAACTCTCAAATTCATCATAAATTTCTCCATATTCTCTTAGTGGATAATACAACTGTTCACACCCATTATCTTGAGAAAAATCGGTGCTATTAGGTCTTCTTATACTATGAATTAAATATTTCGAAATATCTGTTCTCATTATATTTATGCGGTACCTTTTTCTTGCCTTGTGCCTAACATTTCTAAACGAAACGTCAATTCTGTATACGCCACTAAATGGTGTATATTTTCGCCTTGTGAGTGAAGTCGGGTAAATGTATCTTTAAGATAATCAACACGGTAATGAAAAATTTCTTTGCGCAATAATTTCGTATGCGGGTATTGATTTGGTTGCACTTACTTTGGCAAAGAATTATTTCCGATTTTTCAGCATCTCTTCGAGGAGGGCGTTTTTTTCTTGTTCGCTTTTTAACAGTGCTTTGTATAACTCTTCTATTTTTGCTGACTGCTCCATTATCTTGTCAAGAGGATTGAATATGGGTTGATAGCTATGAGCGTTATTAAACGAATGCGACGATGAGTTATCATGGAAAGTATTAATAATAGTAAAAGCCACTTCTTCACTAAATGATTTAATGGTTTCAGGAGTAACTCCCAGCGCTTCCGCAACTTCTTCCAGTTTTTTTATATCCATCGTTTCTTTTTGTTCAAGGCGGGAAACTGCCTGCTGGTTTGTGCCAAGCTTTTCCGCCAGGGTTTCCTGCTTCATTCCTTTCAATTCCCTTATCCGGGCAATGTTTCTGCCAAGGTGAACTTTGCCTGATGGCTTTGTATAAGTATCTTCCATGAGTTCAAAATTAATTGATTAGTTCAAAGATAATAAAATTTAAAATACACGATCCATACACATCAAACGAGTACTTTACATGTCTGATTTTTGCATCTTTATTTGCAGTTCTTTTTATTTTCGCAGTGAACAATAGTAAGTAACTTAAATTAAAAGAGGATGAAGACATAGCAGTATAAACTGAAATATTACTTTTGTATCGCATATTACGATACAAAAATAACATAGCGCTTTTTGACCTTTTCTTCGAAACCGCAAAATTCAACGCAAGAGGTCAAAGCATGGAAGCGCCCTTAGAAATAAGGGCGTGGACATTGTTTTATTCTCTTGCAAGGGTTCTTTGCGGTACCTGAAGAAAGGAATAACGACAATCGTTCACGCCTTCTTTTTTTTTGTATTATTTCTGATCACACATTTTAGTCGGTTGCTGCACCTTGCAACCGGATCAATCCAAAGATAGGCGTTGAATTTTGCGATTAAGCGAGAACAATGCCAAACTTGTTTGAGCATTGTCGAGCATGAGCAAAATCTACCAAGTGAATTTTGCGATTAAGCGAGAGCAGTGTCAAATTTGTTTACACTGCCAAGCATAAGCAAAATCTACGAGAAGTAAGTTTTCCCTGATATTTTACAGAACATTCGGGCAAAGACCTTTACCCTCATTGTATTAAAAAAACCAAGCGATCATGCTTTACTTAACCCCTTTTTCACCCTTCTGCCGTCGCCGGCCCCCATAGCGACGCGGTAAACAGCTCACCAGGAAGGGATGATCCGGATGGCCGGATATCCAAAAAACAAACTGATTTTCTAAACTTCAATTTATGCAAAGTATGAAACAAATTTTATGCTTACGGGCCTTGCCATGCCTTCGCGCCAGGAGAATGCTGCTGCTTTTGCTCCTGCTGTACCTGCCCGGCGTGCTCCTGATGGCCCAAAACAACCTTACGATAACCGGAACCGTAACCGACCCCGGCGGCCAACCCATACCGGGTGCCTCGGTGATCGTGAAGGGAATAACCATCGGAACGGTCACGGGCAATGACGGTGACTTCAGCCTCCGAATTCCGGCCAACGCAAAAACGCTTGTTGTGAGCTTTGTTGGCTATGCCACCCGGGAAATTCCCCTTGAAAACAAAACCCGCTTTGCCGTTATACTAACAGAGTCGACCATTGGCATGGACGAGGTCGTTATTGTAGGATACGGCGAGCAGAAAAAGGAAAGCGTTGTGGCCGCCATTACACAAACCTCGGGCGAGACGTTGAAACGCTCGGCCGGAATTACCAATATCGGTGCCGCGCTGACAGGTAACCTGCCGGGAGTGATTACCATGTCCAGCTCAGGCCTGCCGGGTGAGGAAGACCCGGAAATCCTGATCCGCGCTGCCAGCTCGTGGAACAACAGCGAACCCCTGGTACTGGTCGATGGCGTTGAGCGTCCGCTCAGCGGCGTGGATATCGGTTCGGTGCAGTCGGTCTCGGTATTGAAAGATGCCTCTGCAACAGCCATTTTCGGTGTGAAAGGTGCAAACGGCGTGATCCTGATCACCACCCGGCGTGGCCGGGAAGGCTCTGCCAGGATTGATGTGTCGGCCAACATGACCGTAAAGGTGCCTTCAAAATTACCGAATAAGTTAGATTCGTACGACGCGCTGATGGCACGCAATGTGGCGATAGAACATGAACTGGGGGTGTCGCCCGACTCGTGGGAGTATATCACCCCGCAGGCTATTATTAACAAATACCGTTACCCGGCCGGCGTGGAAGAGTCGGAGCGTTATCCGAACGTAGACTGGCAGGATGTGCTTTTTAAGGATTACGCCCTGTCGTATAACGCCAATATAAATGTTACAGGCGGTACGGGTTTCGTAAAATATTTCGCTTCGGCCGACTTTGTGCACGAAGGCGACCTTTTCGAAGTCTTTGACAATGGGCGCAACTACGATTCGGGATATGGCTATAACCGCATTAACGTACGTAGCAACCTCGACTTTCAGTTGACGAAAACGACCGTGTTCAAGCTTAATCTGTCAGGATCGAGCGGTGCAAAAAAGAGTCCGTGGAACCAGACAAATTCATCGGACTGGTCGGTGGCCCAGCAATGGGCCGGGGCGTATAACATTGCTCCCGATGTGTTCCTGCCGCAATATGCGGATGGCTCGTGGGGTTACTATCCCAATATTTCGAACGTATCTAACTCGGCGTCGAACCTGGCGCTTGCCGGCGTAATGACAACCACCACGACCCGGATTAACACCGATTTTATTCTGGAACAGAAACTGGACTTTGTTACAAAAGGACTTAGTTTCAGGGGAACGGTATCGTGGGATAACGTATTTGTAGAGTATAACCGGGGAATTAACGACCTGTATAATACTGCACAGGAAAAATGGATTGATCCGGATACCGGTATTGCCACCTACAAACAGGAATATGAAAACAACAACAAATTCGATTTCATGCAGGGGGTGTTGTGGACCATTTCGGGCGGGACCGTCCAGAACTGGTCAACCCAGCGTAACCTCGATTACCAGTTGCAGCTAAACTGGGGGCGCGATTTCGGTAAGCACGGGCTAACCCTTATGGGCCTGTTTAGCCGCAAGGAACGGGCAACAGGCAGCGTCATTCCTTCGTACCGCGAGGATTGGGCATTTCGTACCACCTATAATCTGGCCTCGAAATATTTTCTGGAATATAACGGCGCCTACAACGGTTCTGAAAAGTTCAGCAAAGATTATCGTTTCGCCTTCTTTAACTCGGGCGCCGCCGGATGGATGATCTCGGAAGAACCGTTTATGAGATCCTTCAGGTTTCTGGACATGCTGAAGCTAAGAGCTTCGTACGGCGAGATTGGCGATGATTACGGCGACCGTTTTTTGTACATGACCCAATGGTCGTACGGTGGCAACTCGTCGCTCGACCTGAACCAGGGAACCAGCCCCTACACCTGGTATCGCGAGTCGGCGGTAGGGAACCCCGATGTGAGGTGGGAGACGGTGAGAAAGCTGAACGTGGGCGCCGATTATGCCATCTTGAATGGCTTGCTTGCCGGCACCGTTGAATACTTCCGCGACAAACGTGTCGACATTCTGGTGAATGGTTCCGACCGTGCCGTTCCTTCCTATTATGGCGCCACGCCTGCTACGGCCAACCTGGGCAAGGTACGTAGTCAAGGTTATGAAGTTGAGCTCCGGTTTAATAAAACGTTCGCAAACCGGCTGCGCCTGTGGGCCAATCTGAGCATGACCCATGCAAAAAATAAAGTACTGGAGGGAGACGATCCGGAATTGTACGAGGACTACCGCAAAGATGCGGGTTACAGCATTGACCAGCAACGGGCTTATGTCGATGCCGGCTATACCGACAGCTACGACGAGCTTTATGGCAGCCCGCAGCACGACACGAACGATTCTTATAAAGTGCCGGGCGATTATTACATCATCGACTTTAACGGTGATGGCGTTATTGACAGTGAAGACGAGGTTCCTTACGGCTATTCGAACGCTCCGCAAAATACTTATAACGCCACTGTTGGCTTTGAATGGAAGGGCTTTAGCGGATTTGTCCAGTTTTATGGCGTGAATAACGTAACGCGTGAAGTGGTGCTCAACAGTTTTGGCAGCCAGTTAAACACGGTGTATGATATGGGCACCTGGTGGTCGGCAGAAAATACTTCAGCCGATGTTACCGTGCCGCGTTGGTTGTCTGAACCAAGCTACAGCTCGGGCACCCAGTATTTGTTTGACGGTTCGTACATCCGCTTAAAGAATGCCGAACTGGCTTATACCTTCAATGGGAAAAGGATCAGGAACGCCGGTATCAGCGACCTGAAGATCTTCGTTAGCGGCAACAACCTTTGGGTATGGTCAAAAATGCCCGACGACCGCGAATCGAATTTCGCCGGCAGCGGCAGCCAGGGCGCTTACCCCACCATGAAGCGCTACAATTTAGGTATCCGGTTTACACTATAATACTAAATGCAATGAACAAAACATACAAAACTTTTATTGCCGGCAGCTTGCTGTGGGTGATGACATGGGGCCTTTTTTCGTGTGAAGATTACCTGGAAAAAGAGCCGGAATCGATCGTGTCGGAGGAGGTGGCCTTTCAGAATTTTACGAATTTCCAGGGCTTTATCGAGGAAATCTACAATTGCATACCGGATAAGGAAAAGAAATACTGGACCACTTCGTGGAACTGGGGCGATGACGAACTGTTTAACCTCGAAGGCAGTTGGCATATGACCAACCAGGTCGATATCGGTAACTTCTGGTCCTGGCAAAACGCAGCGGGTGTTTGGCTGGATGATGACGATGCCGATCCCACCTCGACCGACAAGTTCCGTCATGGCTTGTGGGCGCATGCCTGGTACTGTATTCGCAAGGCCAACATGGGGCTGGCCAACCTGGACAAACTGACTTCGGCTACTGACGAAGAAAGAGACATACTTACCGGACAGCTCTACTTTTTCAGGGCCTGGTGGCACTTTGAGATGATGCAGTATTTTGGCGGTTTGCCCTATGTTGAAGAGGTGTTGTCGTCAAGTGAAAAACCGACGCTGCCGCGCCTGAGCTACCAGGAGTGTGCGGATAAAGCCGGGGCCGATTTTGAAAAAGCTGCTGAACTGCTGCCGGTTGACTGGGATAAAACAACCGTGGGCAAAAACACCCTGGGCAAGAACCAACTGCGCGCCAACAAGATTATGGCATTGGGTTACCTGGGCAAAAACTACCTGTGGGCGGGCAGTCCGTTAATGAAGAACGGCGCGCAAACCGGTGGCGGCAATACCTATCATTATGATGAAACTTATTGCAAAATGGCAGCCGAGGCTTTTGGTGAGCTGCTGGAACTGGTGGAAAGCGGCCAAACGCAGTATGCCCTGGTTGAATTTGATTATACAGACGTTTATAATCATACAAAATCGGGCGGCGCAAGCTCGCGTTACAGCGATTTATTTTATACAACAGGCCAGAACTGGCTGATGCCGGGCTCGACCGAAGCCATTTTTCGCGGCCCTTCAACCGATTATAACGGCAGTAACTGGAACACCACAAAAACATTTGGCCCTAAAGTGCAGGGACTGGTGGAACACGACAACATTATACACCATCCAACGGCCAATTACGTGAAACAGTACGGCATGGCCAACGGTTTGCCGCTGGACGACCCGGATTCGGGTTTTGATCAGGAATATCCTTTCAAAGACCGTGACCCGCGTTTTTATCACGATATCGTATTTGACGGCTTTAAATACGTTAATTCGACGATGCCCGCCGATATGGAATACCTGCGTTACTGCGGGCTTCATTCGGGCGGCACCATGCGAAATGCTGCCGATGGCAGCCGTACCGGCTATTTTATACAAAAGCTGGTGCCGCATACCGCCAATAAATATGACGGGGCTTACAACTGGAGTTTTAACCTGCACACCTATTTGCCTTACATGCGCTTAGGCGACATTTATACCATGTATGCCGAAGCCTGTGCAGCATCGGGGGGTGCTGCCACGAAATCGACGAACTTTTCCAAGACCGCCGAAGAGGCGATCAATACCCTGCGCGACCGTGTTGGCGCCGGGCATGTCAGCGCCAAATACACCGGCGACCGGACGAAGTTCCTGGATGAAGTACGACGGGAACGGGCCGTGGAACTGTCGTTCGAAGGGTTCCGGTTTAACGACCTGCAACGCTGGCTGCTGTTGAGCGAGTATCCTTACAACGTGAAAACCTCACAGGAATTTGACCGGGCCGAAAACGCTGACTTCTTTAAGGAAAATGATCCCCGGAATGCGCGGGTGACGAACTTCAGGGAAGAGGTTGTTTTAACACGTCAGTTTGGGACCAAACATTACTGGTTTCCGCTTAAGGTTTCCGATACATCCATGTACGCCGAATTCGGGCAGAATCCTGGCTGGTAATCCAAATTGAGTTGTCATACATAAATGAATATACAAATGAGACAGATACAAACACGATTCATTTTAGTTGCCCTGTTTGCTTTATTTCCGTTCCTCACCGAAGCGCAGACAGCCGCAGAAAATGAAACCGATTCGACGGACAGGACCAAAACTCCCCTGGTGCAGGTTGCCTATCGCAGGATCGCACAAAGCGAGCTTTTGGGAGGCGTTTCGGTAGTCAATTTCGAAGAACTGACAAAGAAGAACTATAGTACATCTGCTTTGGATAATATGCAGGGCTACATAGGCGGCTGGAACGGAAATTCGTTATGGGGGATGGATGAGTACCTGGTGCTGGTTGACGGGGTGCCCCGCGATGCCAGTAACGTGTTGCCAACCGAAATTGAACAGGTCACGTTCTTAAAAGGGGCTTCGGCCGTTGTGCTTTACGGCAGCCGTGCGGCAAAGGGCGTGGTTTACATTTCAACAAAGAGAGGGAAGGCCGGATCGTTAAAGATCGATGTGCGCGCCAATACCGGTTACCAGGTATCGAAAAGCTATCCGGAGTATTTAGGTTCGGCCGAATATATGACCCTTTATAACGAGGCGCTTACTAACGACGGACTGACACCCTTATACAGTGACGGGGAGATTTACAATTATGCTTCGGGAAAAAACCCGTACCGGTACCCGGATGTTGATTTCTACTCGTCCGACTATCTGAAGAAGGCTTACAACCGTTCGGATGTAACCGCTGAAATTTCGGGCGGAAACGACCGGGCGCGTTTTTATACCAATATCGGTTACTATTACCAGGGCGACGTGTTTAAGTTTGGCGAGGCCAGGGATAACAACACTAACCGCTTAAACATACGCAGCAATGTGGACCTCAGCATAAACAACAACATCAGCGCCTTTATAAACACGAATGTTTCGTTTTATAATTCAAGGAGCGCCAACGCGACCGACAGTGATCCCGACGACGACGATAATGTCGACAACTACTGGACTTATGCGGCTACCATGCGTCCTAACCGCGTAGCGCCGCTGATCCCGATAAGCTACATTGACCATAACGACCAGGCTTCGCTGTCGCTGATTAAAGGGAGTGGCAATCTTATTGACGGTAAGTATTTTCTGGGGGGTACACAGGCCGACCTCACCAATGTGTTTGCCGACTATTACGCCGGCGGCTACAGCAAATGGACCAGCCGCCAGTTCCAGTTCGACACGGGCCTCGGGTTCGATTTAAAGAGCCTCCTGAAAGGACTCTCTTTTCATACGCAGTTTGCAGTCGACTACAGTACTTCCTACACAACCTCCTACAACAATACCTACGCAGTTTATGCTCCCTCATGGTACGACTATAACGGTACCGATGTGATTGCCGGGCTTACCGCGTATAACAACGATGAAAAGTCGGGTGTACAGAATATCAGCGGCAGTACCAACCGCCAAACCATTGCTCTCTCGGGTTACTTCGCTTATGAGGCGTCGGTAGCTGAGTGTCATAACTTCTCGGCCATGCTGATAGCGGCCGGGTATCAGCAAACAGAATCGGAGGTGTACCATCGGACCAGCAATGCCAATCTTGGCCTGCAGTTGAGTTACAATTACAAAGGGAAGTATTATGCCGATTTTGGTGCAGCCGCCGTTCATTCGGCAAAACTGGCCGAAGGCCACCGGAATGCCTTTTCTCCGTCTCTCACGCTGGGCTGGAAGCTGAGTAAAGAGAGCTTCCTGGCAAACTCGCCGGTTGTTGACGAATTGGTGCTCAGTGCATCGGGAAGCATCCTGAACACGGATCTGGATATTTCCGATTATTATATGTATGAGGCAAACTACACGCAGGCCGATGGCGCCTGGTGGGGTTGGTTCGACGGCGCCTCGGAACATTCGACCAATTCGCTGCGGGGCGCTAACGAAGAGCTGACATTCATCAGGCGAAAAGAGCTGTCGGCCAACGTGAGGGCCTCTTTGTGGAAGAAATTGATCACGGCCGATGCGTCGTTCTTTATCAACTCGATGGAGGGCCTGATTATTGAGCCGGCAACCATTTATCCGAATTACTTCTTTACCTACTGGCCCGACGCGTCGTTTATACCATACGTCAATTTTAACAACGATAAGCGTGTCGGATTCGATTTCAGCGTTAATCTGAACAAGCGGGTGGGGGAGATTGACTGGTCGCTGGGTGTGGCAGGTACTTACTATACAACCGAGGCGACCCGGCGTGACGAAAATTATGAGTACGATTACCAAAACCGCCAGGGGCGTGCTGTTGATGGTGTATGGGGACTGCAGAACGCGGGCTTTTTCCAAAGCCAGGAAGAAATTGACAACGCTCCCGAACAGAAATTTGGCGGTACCGTGAAGCCCGGCGACCTGAAATACATCGATCAGAATGATGACAATGCCATTGATGACCAGGATGTCGTTTACTTAGGGCGGGGCGGTTGGTATGGAGCGCCTTTCACACTGGGTGTAAACCTGACCGCCAAATGGAAAAACCTGACATTCTTTGCCTTATGTACGGGTAACTTTGGAGCTTATGCCCTGAAAAATAATGCCTACCACTGGGTTTACGGCGACCGGAAATATTCGGAAGTGGTTCGCGGCCGCTGGACAGAGCAAACGAAGGAAACGGCCACTTATCCGCGCCTGACAACCGAAAGCGGAAGCAACAACTTCAGGGATTCTGATTTCTGGATCTATAAAACGGACCGTTTCAACCTCTCGAAGGTTCAGCTTACGTATGATTTGCCCGGAAGGCTGTTGCGGAGCTTTTTCGTTCATGAAATCGCCGCCTACGTGAGCGGTTCCGACCTGCTGACCCTCTCGAAAGAACGTAAAATTTTGGAGATGAATACGACAAGCGCTCCCCAGACCCGATTCTTTAATGTGGGTATAAAGGCTACATTTTAACCAACGAGTAATAACGAAATGATGAAGCATAAATTAATACTTTCGGTTCTTGTTTTTCTGGCCATCGCCTGCGACGATCTGTTCGAACCGGCTATCGAGAACAACCGCACCCTTGACGCCATGTACCAGGAACCTACTTATGCCCAGGGCATTTTAGCCAATGCGTATATTCTTCTTCCGTATTCATCGGCGCCCGCCAGTGACGTGGCTACCGACGACGCAGTTACAAACGACAGCGATAACGATTATCTGCGAATGGCTACCGGCTCCTGGACTGCCGATGACGATCCGATGTCGCAATGGCAGGGCCGCAAAAATGCCATCCAGTACCTGAACCTCTTTCTTGAAAATGCCGACCAGGTGGTCTGGAGCAACGACGAGGCGGTCAGAACCATGTATAATGACCGGCTAAAAGGTGAGGCCTACGGTTTGCGCGCCCTGCAAATGTATTACCTGCTGCTGGCGCATGGCGGGTGGACAGACGACGGAAGATTGCTGGGCGTGCCGGTTGTCAATGCATCCGAGTCGGCTACGTCAGACTTTAACCAGCCCCGGAATACCTTTCAGGAGTGTGTTGATCAGATCCTTGCCGATGCCGGCGAAGCGATCGGACTGCTTCCGCTTGACTACGGCGACATTTCGAATGCCGAAATTCCCGATAAATACCAGGCATTGGGGGTGACGAACGCCAGCGATTATAACCGGGCAAACGGGAACCACATCAGAGGCCGCATCACCGGCCGCATTGTTGAAGCCGTGCGCGCCCAGCTTGCTTTGCTGGCTGCCAGTCCGGCTTACAGCGCGGGTACCACGGTGAGTTGGGAAGACGCTGCAAACTATGCCGCCATTGTGCTTGACCGGATCAATGGCATCGGCGGACTGGCGCCGGACGGCGGAACCTGGTATGCCAATACCAGCGAGATTGAAGCGCTGGGATCGGGTGTTGCTCCGGCCGAGATTATCTGGAGAAGCGACCTGGGATCGAATAATGATCTGGAAACCGATAATTTCCCGCCTTCTTTGTATGGCAGCGGGCGGATTAACCCCAGCCAGAATCTGGCTGATGCTTTTCCGATGGCAAATGGTTACCCGATAACCGATCCGGCAGGTAACTACGATCCGGCCAATCCTTACGCGGATCGTGACCCACGCTTATCGAACTACCTTGTTGTGAATGAAAGCCGGCAGGGCCCCAATAACGATGTCATTACCACGGGGACTTACGGTACGAACAATGATGTCATCAATAAGGAAAACGGCCTGTCTACCCGTACCGGTTATTATTTGCGTAAACTGCTGCGTTACGATTGTAACCCCAATCCCCAGTACAATACAACGCAGAAGCATTACACGGCGCGTATCCGCTACACAGAACTGTTCCTGACCTATGCCGAAGCGGCTAACGAAGCCTGGGGCCCCACGGGCGCCGGAGGACACGCGTATTCGGCTTACGATGTCATTAAAGCGATTCGTACGCGGGCGGGCGTTGGAACAGCTAACGGCGATCCTTATCTGGAGTCGGTGAAAAACGATCAGGAAGCCATGCGCGAACTAATCAGGAATGAGCGCCGCCTGGAACTTTGTTTCGAGAATCACCGCTTTTGGGATTTGCGCCGCTGGAAGGTAACAGACCTGAATGAAACCGCACGCGGTGTGCAAATTGGCAAATCGGGCAGCGCCCTGAATTACACCCCGGTTAATGTGGAGGCCCGGGCCTATAAAGACTATATGTATCACGGGCCAATTCCTTACAGCGAAATCCGTAAGTGGAGTATGCTGGAACAGAACGCGGGCTGGTAAAATTCTTAATCATGATAAATACTGAAAAATATGAAACGCTTTAATTTCTTCATGCGATTGACTTCCGGACTTTTTGTATTCCTGCTCATGTCTTGTGAAAATCAGGATGTTGAATATCCGGATTATGATTACAGCACGGTGTATTTCGCTTACCAGTATCCGGTAAGGACGCTTGTGCTGGGTGAGGATATTTATGACAACGCGCTCGATAATGAGCATAAATGTAAAATCTATGCGACAATGGGAGGCGTTTACGAGAACGATAAACGCATCGATATTGATATCAACGTTGATAATTCGTTGTGTGACAACTTGTTTTTTGAAGATGACTCGCCGGTACAACCCATGCCGTCAAACTACTACAGCATGGCAGCGACCCAAATATCGCTGGATCACAGCCTGCAGGATGGGGTAGAGGTACAACTGACCGATGCTTTCTTTGCAGACGCGGGTGCACTGAAGAGTACGTATGTGATCCCTTTGCAAATGACAAATGTTGTCAATGCCGATTCAATCCTTTCGGGAAGCCCGAAAGTTGACGATCCTGCGCGGTGCAATGCGGCCGACTGGGATGTTCAGCCGAAGGATTTTGTGCTCTATTGCGTGAAATTCATCAACCCGTGGCATGCCGTTTACCTGAGACGCGGCACCGATGTGATTACCGAAGGCGGCATGAGCGCCACCAATGTGCGCCATGCCGAATATGTGGAGTATGACGAGGTTTGCAATATGTACACGGCATCCTTGAAATCGGTTGAGTTTCCCGTTACGGTGGTCAATGCCGCCAATACGAATGAGACCTGCACCCTGCTGCTCACTTTTGATGATGAAAACAAGTGCACCGTTTCTGCGGCAACAAACGGCTTTACGGCTTCGGGCAGCGGCTTGTATGTTGACGACGGTGATAAAAACAGTTGGGGGAATAAAGACCGCGATGTGATCTGGCTCGATTATACGATTAATCTGGCCGGCAAGACTTATGCGACCAAAGATACGCTTGTGGTTCGCGATCGCGGGGTTACCATGGACACATTTACACCTTCGTATAAAGTTGACTGATATGAAAAGAAAATACTTAAGAAAGCTTTGGCCGGGCGCCATCGCGTTATTTGTGCTGGCAGCCTGCGCCGACGACAGCAGGCTGGACTTTGTTGCAGAGAAACCCGAAAGTATTGCGGAACTGGAATACCTGGATGATTACGATGTGCTGAAAACGTATGTGAACCGCAGCACTGATCCGGACTTTAAGCTGGGAGCGGGCGTGTCGGTGAGCGATTTTACAAAAAAGGGATTAGCATACAGCCTGGTGGTTTCCAACTTTGACGAAATGACAGCCGGCTGGGAAATGAAGCACGGCGGTGTGGTGCAAACTGACGGAAGTTTAGACCTGTCGCAGACGGAATCCTTTATCGCTGCAGCCCGGGAGGCCGGGATTACGATTTACGGACATACGCTGTGCTGGCATGCCAATCAAAGTGCTTCCTGGCTGAACAGTACCATCGCACCAACGGTGGTTCCCGGAAATGGTGAACCAACATGGGACCTGGTCACCGGCGCCGACTTTGAAACCGACGACGCGTCGAATTACCAATCCAATTCGAATGCGTTAATGTCTTTTACGGCCGACGGAGAAGGTGCGGACGGAGAGGGGAGGGCCCTGAAAATTATCAATGAAGAGGTTCGTGAAAATGACTGGAATTCTCAGTTCTTTGTCACCTTTTCGCCGGCTATGGAGGCGGGCGAAACCTATGAGCTCAGCCTGGATGTCCGCGCTGATGTTGCTGCTTCCTTTTCAACCCAGGCACACGGAGAACCGGGCAGTTATATCTACTGGGATTTTTTCGGTTCTGTTTCGGCCACAACCGAATGGACCACGTTTACCAAACAAATTACGGTTAGTGACGATCTGGCAGGAACAAAGACGATCGCCTTTAACCTGGGCAATACGGCTACCGCTTATTACCTGGATAATATCCGGCTGTCGTGGTACAATGAAAGCGGAGGTTCCCAAACCATTGAAAAGACGGCTGAAGAAAAAAGAGAGATCATTGCCGGCGAAATGGAACGATGGATCTCGGGCATGCTGGAAGTTTCGAAGGATTATATTAAAGCCTGGGATGTGGTCAATGAGCCCATGGACGATGGAAACCCGTATGAAATAAAGACAGGCGCCGGCAAAACCCTGGCCGGTGACGAATTTTACTGGCAGGATTACCTGGGTAAGGATTACGCGGTTACGGCCTTCAGCCTTGCCCGACAATACGGAAATTCCGACGATCTGCTCTTTATTAACGATTATAACCTGGAGTATGATCTTGATAAGTGCAGGGGCCTGATCGCCTACGTGGAATATATCGAAAGCAAAGGGGTTCGGGTTGACGGCATTGGCACCCAGATGCATATCAGTACCGATTCGGACAAAGAGCAGATTGCGCGGATGTTTGAGTTGCTTGCCGAAACCGGCAAACAAATTAAAATATCGGAATTGGATATCGGCGTAGGCGTCACGACCGATCAGGCGACTGACGAAGATTATAAGGCCCAGTCGGAAATGTATCAATATGTGGCCGGGAAATATGTTGAAATAATACCCGCTGCCCAGCGTTACGGCATTACGGTATGGAGCCCGAACGACAGTCCTGCCGGCTCATCGTGGCGGGCGGGCGAACCTGTTGGCCTGTGGACCGAAGGCTATTCACGGAAGCGTGCTTACGCCGGGTTTGCCGATGGTCTGGCCGGGGAAGAATAGAACCGCTCAGTTTGTCAGAACCTCTCCCGGCAATTTTTTCATTAGGAAGAAAGCCGGGAGAGGTATTTTATTATAGTTGCCTCATAAATATCCAAAATCCAAAAACATATGTCTGAAATCAAAAGCTAATTATTTGTTAAGTTGTGTAATTTTGGTTCATTGAACTAAATGAATCAAAAATGAATAAGTTCCTTAATTTGTATTTTATTAGACTTGTTTTGTTGTTCCTCATTTTGTACGGTATTTTTAAGATAAGTTCATGCAAAACGACCAATAAAGAAATTGAAACACTTTCCTTTAATCTAAATCAGCCGGATCCCAGTCTTAATGTGAAAATTAATTCAATTATCAGACTTGAAACTTTAGATAATGCATTAATTGGCGAAGTTACAAAGATTATATTTTATGATGATAAATTTTATATATTAGATAGGATGATCGGTAAATCTCTTTTTGTTTTTGATAAAAATGGTAACTTTTTATCAAAAGCAAAAAGAGGAAGAGGACCAGGAGAATGCCTGGATCCATGGGATTTTATTATTGATCCGGTGAATCAAACAATTTCTTTATGGGATCAAGCCAGCTATCAGATGATAAAATATGATCTTCTTCTTAATTATGTTGATGCCGATCATTACGAAGGAATCTCAATCGTGAACGCTGAATATATGAATGATGATTCTCTCCTTGTTTTTGCTCAAGTTCAGGAAACGGCAAATAAAAACAGCAACAACGCTTATTCCAATTATACGATATATACGAATAATATGACTAAAGGAAATACGATGATTGCCACAGATAGGACACTAGTCAATCTTACTCTGGATTCTCCTATCTGTAAAACTAACAGAACCATATTTGTGGCTCCATTTGACAATAATATTTACAGTTTTACGAACCATAAGCCAATAATATTATATACATTGGATTTTGGAAAATTAAATATAACCCAGGAAGATATCCGGAAGGGAATAAGTCATGTCTTTAATAATGCAAGACATAGACGAAAGATAACCTCAATTGATAACCTTCATGAAAATGAAAAATATTTATCGTTTTCATTTTTTTATCATAATAAGTTGAATTTCTTTATTCATTCAAAAGAAACTAATAAAAACTACTATTCGGAGAATATCTTTCAAAAAAGAATTCTTCCGAGATGTTTGATAAAAGGTATCGTTAATGATGGTGATTTTTTAGCTATTTCTGACCCTAAAGACGTTAAAAATTTTGTTTCTTCTGAATTAGAACCGAAGATTGGCGAAGTTGATAACCCAATTATCGTCATTTTTAGTATACAAGAAATGGGCTATGAAAAAAGAAAATATGAAAAGGAAAACCAATAATAAGAGACAATTCGATATTTTGGTATTTTGCATTTTAGCTGTTTTCACAGTGTTGATTGTCTTCAATATTAGTGAAAAGACTATAGCGCCACATTATTCTGATCGACCTCTTATTTCACAAATTGAAGATACGATAAGAATGATAAGAGATTCTAATGAACATTTTACTGAAGGATGTCAACTGTCGGATATTTTTGTCAATAACACTGATAACATGTCTGTAAGGTTAACATCAATAATTGATAAACCAAAATTAATTTATCGTTTCTCAAATCTATCATGTCGAATATGTGTTGAGAATGATTTGAGAATTTTGAAAGCATTAGCAGATTCCATTGGAATAGATAAGATAGTTGTTATTGCAAAATTCTCTAACGTTAGAGATCTTAAAATTTATAAGGAAAATGAAGAATTGTCATACCAATGTTACAATTATAAAGATGAACTTAACATAGCGGTGGAGAAAAAAGCTATAAATTATAGTCCTTATTTTATTATACTGGATCATAAATTGATAGTTAACTTTGCTTGTACTTCAAGTCCTCAGAGTTCTATAAATGATCCATTTTTTAAAAGAATAAAAATGTTTTACAGACAATTAGAGGAAAAAGCTGTAAAATGAAGCATAGAACAATTGTAGTGGCTGGTATAGTGTATTGCGAATGGTGACCCTCAGTCATATTGCAAGCCATATGATCCGTGTTAATATTTTTTTCACTCAGGAAAGTAAAATTTCTTAAGTAAGGATAGTAAAATGAACAATAAGTTTATAGTCAGTTTCCTGTTATTTATATTGTGTGCCTGTACAACGTCAGTCAGTACAAATAATGCGAAAATCAGTTTCCTTGAAAAGAGTTATGACTTTGGTTCACTGGCTTACAGGAAAGAAGCCGGTTACAGCTTTCAATTTACGAATCCGGGAGAAGGCCCGCTGGTGGTTCTGGATGTAAAGACTTCCTGCGGGTGCACCGTTCCGGCATGGCCTGACAAGCCTGTAAAGCCCGGGGGTAGCGGGGAAATTAAAGTTAAATATGATGCCGCTCACCCCGGGGTATTCCATAAAACGATAACGGTTTATTACAACGGGAAAGATTCGCCTGTGGAACTAACCATAAAGGGAGAGGTCGCTTATCCTGATGATTTGGAGGAAATCGATCATGAAGAATAGAAAAATTTTGATTGCTGTTTTTGTTGTACTGTTAGTTGGTGTGGTCACAAGGTTGTTTTGGTTAACGTCCCTCGTGGTATTGATCGTGGGGAGCTATCTGCTGATAAGTAATCCGGTAGCTTTGAGAAAACTCCCCTGGTATGCAAAAAGGGTGAAGCCGGCAATGGTATTTCTTTTTATTTTTTGTCTGGCCATTTCGGTTCGCTTATTTCTGTTTGAAGTATTTGCGATTCCAAGTGGTTCGATGGAAGAGACCTTAATTCCGGGCGATAAAATAGTGGTAAATAAAATGATTTACGGGCCGCAAATGCCCCAAAGCCCTTTTGAGATTCCATGGGTCAACCTGTTCTTTTATATGACCAGGGATACTGCCACAAAGATCGATTCTTTGTGGTGGGGACCCAAACGTTTGCGTGGCTTGTCAAAGATTAAAAGGAACGACGTGTTGGTGTTTAAAAATGAACCACTTGCCCCGGGTTATTTTATCAAGCGTTGTGTGGCATTACCGGGTGATGAACTGCGGATTATTAACAGCGATTTATACCTCAACGGCAACTATGCGGAAAGCAATAGATTGCCGAAAGTTAAAAAGCTGCGATTGGTTTATAGCCATAACCCATCCGGCTTGGATCGATTGCTGGATTCATTGCAAATCAACCGGCATATACATTCTTATTCCGGGGATGGCCGTGCCCGGGAGTTATTCCTGACAACCGATGAAGCCTGCAGGTTACAAGGTAAGCCGGTTGTTGATTCTGTCAAGGTGAATATGCAGCCGGTAAACAGCAATGCCTGGCTCTACCCGTATTACAGGAGAGAGCTTTGGTCTGTTGACAACTACGGTCCATTAAAAATTCCATATAAGGGCTGGACGGTTAATCTTGATGACTCGATAAAGGATTTGTACCTGGGTATTATTGAAAAATGGGAAGGCGAAACTGTTTCGGTTCGGAACGGTCGGTGTTATGCAGATGGCCATGAGGTAACCCGCTACACGTTTAAAAACGATTACTATTTTATTATGGGCGACAACCGCCATAATTCGGTTGACTCCAGGATGTGGGGAATGTTGCCGGAATATAAGATTGTGGGGAAAGCAACGGGCATCCTTTGGTCTAACGATGATGGAGGCTTTAAATGGGGCCGGGTACTCAGGAAAATAAGCTGAAAAAGAATCCTGTTCATTTAAAAAACTAAACTGATATGAAAAACTGCATGCTTGTTTTATTTGCATCTTTCCTTGCAATAACTGGTTGTCAAAAAGAGGACCTGACCGATAAGCCGATAATCGAGGTGCGTCAGGTTCCTGAAGATGGGATTGTAATCAATAAATGGCAGATGCTCGGTCCTTTCCCTGTGGATAGTCAGCAAAACCCGATCGATTACAATAATCTGGGATGTTTCGGTTTTGAGGAAGCTGAAATAGCGTTTAAAGACTTCCTGAAGATATCGCGAAATCATGCAAAAGATACTTGCCGCCCGGATACCACCTTCATCAACAAGTATATCTTTTCAGGCGCTACCCCAATTGAGTTTAAAGAACTCCCGGGGATATCGGAAAAAGAGTTAAACGGGGATTACTATTTTGCCTGCCAAATCCGGTGTCAAAGAGCAGTTTCGACAAGGCTGCATTTCTCAAGCAATGCAAGAGCTAAAATCTGGCTCAATAACAAGCTGCTCTGCCGTGCAGACTATTCACTTCCCATGGCGGCTTATCGTGAATACAGGCCGGTAGTATTGGAGAAAGGGGATAACTTCCTGTTGATAAAAATAAGCAATCCAAATATCAGCTATGAAATGTATGCCCGGTTGGAGAATGAAAGCAAGCGGGGAATGGAGCGGTACTATGGTCTTTACAATCGCGGCATTTTGGATGGCTGCATCTATATTTGGGGCGACAGCATTAAGCAAAATAATAATTTCCCGCCCAGTAATGGTAAGATCAGGATCATGGACAGCAGCAATAAGTTAATTATTCAGGATTCAATCCATGAAGGCAAAAGGTGGGGTTGTCCGATGTCTGTTTTCAGGAATGGTAATTACCGGGTAGAAGCAAAAATAGGGGATATCACCCTTGTTCAGGATATTTACCGGGGTGTGGTTACCGATTCAATCCAAAGCCTACTTGACGAACTCAGGTCTGTTGAGGTATCAAACAAAGTTAAACCAAACATTGAAGCACTTGATTTCAGGTTTAACCATCTTCAAAAAAATACATGGTGGGGAGACCCAAAATATGTCGGCATGTTTATCCAGCTAAGGGATATCCATGCTAATCTGAAACAAGGGATTGATCCGTTTAACCATACTAAGGGCTGTTTTATCCGGTCATATCTGTCCGAAATAGATTCAAGCCGGCAATATTATATTTTGCACGTTCCTTCTTCTTATAAGCGAGGTGATGTGATCCCTGTTGGCGTAGCGGTACCCGTAAATGTTTACGATAAGTTTCCGTATCTGCAGAGCTTCCGTGTGGCTAACAGTAAACTGATTGATTTTTTCCAGGACCTGTCTGAGAAATATAATATGATCATCATTGAGCCCGGGTCCAGGCGTAAAAATGAAGCAAACCATAACCCGATAGAGGAGACGGAGTTTTTCGCGATCTTAAATGATGTGGAAGCCGATTATGATATTGACAGGAACCGGATTTATTTGGCCGGAACGTGCAGCGGAGGGAACGAACTTATAAAAATGGCGGTAAAATATCCTGACTTATTTGCAGCGGTTGGCATGGTTGCACCGGATATTGTTTATCCGGATGAAAATGCCAATCCCTGGGTGAAGGCAAACATTCCGGTCATGTTTTTAGGCAATAACAAGCAATTGCCCATCTTTGATACCCACAGTGTTATTGACCGGCATGTCCCGATAGAATCGAGTGAAAATTTGAACAAGGTGGCCGGATACTATCAACTTGAAAATTTTCATTACGTAAAAATACCGAATGAATTTCCCAAGTACTATCCCGATGATTTTTATGATGACATATTTAAGTTTACCCGGGATTATGCATTGAAAAAAAATCCGGAGAGGGTTGACCTTACGACCAATCAGATGCTTTACAACAAGTCATTCTGGGTTACCATTAATGACATGAAAATCCCGGGCGAGGCCCATATCCGGGCTATTATCAGAAGAAACAAACTGACTGTACAAAAGGAAAATATCACCGCCTACACTATCGACCTGACTACCTTGCCTTACACTAAAAACGAGCCGCTGAAAATAATTGACAACGGCAAGCTGGTTTTTAATAATATCACGGACGAACCTGTTTTATATTTCGGGCCTGAAAGAAACCCCGACGCTTTAAAAAAGAATCATCTGACAGCAGGCCCTTTCGCCCATGTATTTGCCCAACGGTTCATTGTTGTTAAGGGAACTTCGGGTACCCGGTCCGAAAAAGAAGGAATAGCCGCTATGGCAGACACGATTAATAAATACTGGGATGAACGTTATTTTACCGATTGCCTTGTTAAAAATGATTTCGAAATAAGTGAGAAAGATATGGAGAATTCGAGCCTGGTTTTACTGGGAAATCCAGGCTCGAACCTTTTAATCAAGAGGTTGCAAAACGATATTCCTCTTTTGGTATCAGATACCGGAATCCGGATAAAAGATAAGAAAATCGAAGGGGAAAGACTTTGCTTTTACATGATATATCCAAATCCTGTAAACAAGAACAGATATGTTGCAGTTATCGGGTATAATCATGCTGGTTTTATTTCATTGGGTTCTGAAGATTCCGACTCATTTAATGATGTTTCAAACTATGGCTGGTATGATTATAAGGTTTGGGATGACAGGACACATGCTGTAATTGAAAAGGGCTATTTTGACTCTTCATGGAATTGACAGCGTTTCTCCGCTGACCTTTATTTTGCTGCCTTCGAAACGGAGTCAGCCTTAAAGATACCTGAAGGAAAACGCAGGGTCTTTGTTAGTTATTGTAAAGCAGAAATTTTCGGAAACAAAAAGTATATGATGACAATTTTTTAATATATTGGGCAACAACAGTATTTATAAATTTGCATTTATGCAAATCATTCGGGGTATTTTGGAAAAGGATTTAGTTGCTCGTCTTAAACGGGGTGACCAGACAGCGTTTGAATTGTTGTTCCATTTTTATTACCCGGGTTTGGTGATGTATGCCTCGCAATTTACAGCGAATAGCGCTGATGCCGAAGAGATTGTTCAGGATTTTTTTGTCCGTTTCTGGGAGAAACGGCAACAATTAACGCCATGTGACTCTCTTAAAAACTACTTCTTTTCATCGGTGAAAAACGGGAGCCTTGACTTTCTGAAACATCAGGAAATTGAAAAAAAGTATGTCAGCGAAATGATCGAATTGTCCAAACATCATCTGGCATACGAACCTGACTTGTATATTAACTCTGAACTTCAGGAAAAATTAAAGGGAGGTATAGATCTTTTACCGGAGAAATGCCGGGAAATATTTCTGATGAGCCGCATCAGGGGTTTAAAGAATGAAGAAATTGCCGCAGAATTGAATATTTCAAAACGAACTGTAGAAACTCAAATCAGCAAGGCGCTAAAAGTGCTTCGGGTTGAATTAAAAGACTACGTCGGATTATTATTCCTGTTAGGAATCTGACAGGGCTTCTTGCCTTTGAAAAGTTATTTATTTTTTCCTCAATTTTACGTACGTGCAAAAGTTGTTTCAGTCGTATTTATACTGATTCAGATAAAATAACGACTGAGCTTAATTGAGAAGGAATGGTAAAAGACCCGCGAACAGCACAGCATTTTGAGAAGTTTATTGCAGGACGAAAGGAACAGGATATTGAAGCGCAAATTGAGGAAGCTGAGCAGATTGTTCATTCTCTTGAAACGATCGACAGCCTGAAGGCATTCAACCGGGTTAAAGAAAGGCTTCGGGACAATCAGTACAAGATCAGATTTCTGAGCATCTTTAGCCGGATAGCGGCGATACTTTTTCTTCCGTTGCTTATCACGTCCACCTGGCTTTTATACCGTCAGGGAGACCAGGCCGCGATTGAACAGTTCAGTATGCAGAAAATTACCAATCCTCCGGGAGTTCGTTCGGAACTAATCTTGCCTGATGGGTCTAAAGTTTGGTTGAATGCTGAAAGTACCATCCGTTATCAGATCCCTTTCGATTTAAAAAGCCGGAGTGTTGAATTAACCGGCGAGGCATTCTTTGAAGTGAAAAAAGACGAGCAGAGGCCATTTCATGTGGAGTCTGGAAAGCTAAGAGCAACGGTATTAGGCACATGTTTTAACTATAAAGCGTTTCCGGAAGACACGGTGACAGAGATTGTTTTGGCAGAGGGGAAAGTAAGACTGAATTCAATCAGCTTCAAAACAGGAAAAGAAATTATTCTTGAATCGGGCGAAAGGGCAGTGGTCCATAAAAAAACCAATCAAACGGAAGTTTCTGTCGAAAAAACAGAGAAATATATTGGCTGGCATGAGGGCAAACTGATTTTCGATGAATGTCCTTTGTCTGAGGTTGCCCGACGCCTTGATCGTTGGTTCGGGATTGATGTGAAAATTGCCGACCCCGGGATATTGAATTATCAGATTTCGACAACTTTTGAAAATGAATCACTTCAGCAGATCTTAGCCTTGTTGGAATTAGCCTCACCAATCAAAACCGATTTGATACCGGCTACTATTGAAAAAACAACGCAACGCAGGAATAACGCCAAAGTAATTATAACCAGTAAAAACTAACGATATGCACAGGAATTAAAATGATGAAACAAGAAAGGAAGTGAGCCAACACCTCCTTTCAAATTGCCGTAAGGCAGAATAAATTATAGTAATTTAAACACCCAAATTTATGAAAAAAAAGATGAATTTGTTGTGTTCGGTTTTTGCCGGACATAAAAAAACTATTAGGGCTATGCGAACTTCGTTTTTTCTTGTATTAATTAGTACGTTGCAAATATTGGCAGCAAACTCCTATTCGCAATCCACCCGACTGACCCTCGACATGGAAAATGCCACGATTAAAGATGTGCTTTCCCGGATAGAAGAACAGAGTGACTTTTATTTCCTTTACGACAGCGGATTAATAGATGTCCACAAAAAGGTGGATATGGTTGTTCAAAATGAACAGATTGACGTGATCCTGAGTAAATTGTTTGGCGAAGACAAAGTCAACGTGGTTATCCGCGACAGGCATATTATCCTTACGCCTGCGGAAGGGCTCGTTAATCAGCAAATAAGGAAGATATCGGGAAAGGTTACTGACCCTTCCGGATCAGGATTACCGGGCGTAACCATTGTCGTTAAGGGAACAACGATTGGAACTTTGACAGACCTCAACGGAGACTATAGTTTATTCGATGTTCCGTTGAATGGAATCGTCGTTTTTTCTTTCGTGGGGATGAAAACCGAGGAGATGGAAACGAATGGACGTTCTGTTATCAATATTCAAATGCTTGAAGAAACTTTCGGTATTGAGGAGATTGTCGCGATTGGCTACGGGACAATAAAGAAAAGTGATTTGACCGGAGCAGTTGGGAGTGTGAACTCGGACAAGCTGGTTTCGAAAGGGTCTGCTTCTGTCATGGAAAGCCTGCAGGGCCAGGTTGCCGGCGTGAACATCCAACAGTCTTCCAGCCGCGTTGGCGATGGTTTTGATATCCAGATCCGCGGGAAAAGCTCCATGCAGGGAGGTTCACCGTTATATGTTATCGACGGAATTGTTTGTGACAACATGAATTTCCTCAATCCGATGGATATCGAAAAGGTAGATATCTTGAAAGATGCCTCTTCTACAGCTATTTACGGATCGCGCGCGACCAACGGAGTATTGATCATTACCACCAAAAAAGGAGATGCGGCAAGAGAAACAAAAGCAGTAGTTAGTTACGACGGCTATTATGGGGTAAAAAAGGCAGCGTATATGCCCGATTTTATGACAGGTGACGAGTTTCTGCGATATCGTTTTTCACGATATCTTTCTTCCTCGATTAGCACGGCTACCGGCGTTACTACCTGGACGATGACCGATGCGAACATGAGGAACTTCTGGGGCGCCGGAAGCCCGGTTGTTCAACAAATGTACCTGGATAAAAATTATACTGATTGGCCGGATATTGTATTGCGGAGCGGTCAACAGCAAAACCATTTCATTAATATATCCGGGAACGGGAAAAATATTAATTACCGGGTCGGGGTTGGATACCAGAGGGAAGATGGAATTCTTTATGATGAATATGACCGGTGGAACATGAAGGCCAGTTTCGATGCCCGGATCAGCGATAAATTATCAGCGGGCTTTAATACCAACCTGGCTACTTCAACTCAAAATAAGGGGAGCCAAAGATCGGTACAAACAGGATTCAATATGACGCCTGTTATGCCATGTTATTATTGGGAAGGGGAAAATGCCGGCGAACTGATCCTTCAGCCGGGGAAAGATGCTGTTGTTTATCCCAGCGGCGGTGGCCCGACTTCCACGCTTAACCCGGTGGTTGACCGTATGAATTCGACCGACGATGACAAAAATTACAATGTCATGGCCAACACCTATTTGCAGTTTGAACCAATCAAAGAGGTCATTTTAAAAACAACCTTCTCTCCTATGTATACCAAAATACACAACGGGGTTTTTTATGGTGTTAATTCTGAAACCCGTCGTGGTATGACCAATTATGCCGAAAGTAACAACGACGAAGTTTTCTCCTATACCTGGGATACCCAGGCCAATTTCCAGAAAAAAATTGGGGAACATAACTTCAACCTGTTAGCTTTGGTGAGTGTTTACAACCAGACAAGTGAAGGGGATAATATTACTGTTGTTGATATGCCCTTCGAGGTAGACTGGTACAACCTGTCTTCGGGTACCGTTCAAAGTCAGGGGAGTTACTATGATAAAATTACCATGTTATCGTATGTTGCCCGTTTGAACTATGAATATAAAGGGAAATATTTAGCAACTGTATCCAGTCGCTGGGATGGAAGTTCCAAATTCAAAAAAGAAAACCGTTGGGGTATGTTCCCTTCGGCTGCTTTGGCCTGGCGTATGTCAGAAGAAGACTTCATGGGTTCGGCCAATTGGTTGTCGAACCTTAAACTACGTGTCAGCTACGGTGTTACCGGGAACAACGCCCTTGTAGGGGCCTATGCCACGAAAGCGCTGGCTGATACCAAGTATTATTACAATTTTGGTTCGTCAGTTGCGAATGGTTATGGCTATAGTTTGACAAACTCGGAACTCACCTGGGAGAAAACAAACGAAATTAACGGGGGTATTGATTTTGGTTTCTGGGACAACCGGGTTTACGGTTCTGTTGACGTCTATCATAAAATTTCCAAAGACTTGTTGATGGAAATGGAAACCCCTTATGAATTGGGATCATCAACCGGTTCGATCTGGAGCAATGTTGGGAAAGTAAAAAACCAGGGGTTCGAAGTTCAGTTAACCACGGTCAATATCCGGAAAAAAGATTTCATATGGACAACTTCCTTCACTTTTGCCCGGAACAAGAACGAAATTCTTGAATTAAACGGAAAGAAGGAAGATTTAACCGGTAGCTGGTGGTTTATCGGACGTCCCATTGATGTGGTTTACGGCTATGTTTACGATGGTGTTTGCACCGCAGAAGAAGCTGTTGCAATTGCTGCCGACAGCAAGCAAAAAACAAAATTCTATGAAGGTGAAATGAAAGTAAAAGACCTGGACAACTCAGGAGCAATTGATCAGGAGGACCGGGTGGTCCAGGGACAGGTACAGCCTAAATGGACCGGTAGCTTGTTTTCAAGTTTCACGTACAAAAACGTCGATTTTTCGTTCAGCATTTATACAGCTCAGGGCAGCAGGGTTTACAGCCCGTTTATGGATAATTTTATTGGCTACAGCAGCCGCGGGACCCAACACCTGGACTTTGATTATTATATTCCTGATGGTTCGCCGATTTTAGGGGCAGATGGGACAGTTTCTTCCCAGCAAGGCACCCATTATGGGAAATATCCTTTACCTACAGGCGGGGCGAATAACCGGGGTGGCGGCTCTTTCTACTTTGATGGAAATTCGGGGAGCCAAAATTTTGTGGACAACTCGTATGTAAAAGTGAAGAATATCAGCGTAGGATACACCATTCCGAAGAACTTAACTTCGAAAGCCGGGATTTCCGACTTCAGGATTTATCTGAATGTCTTAAACCCGTTCACGTTCACCGAATATGAAGGCTTCGACCCGGAATGGGCAGGTGCTCAAATTAATGATGGTACAGGAGGGGTTAGTTCAAGAACTTATCAAATTGGCGTTAACGTAAAATTCTAAAAGATTTTTAAGATGAAACAAATATATTTCTTCATGACTTGTGTCATGCTCACATTAACGAGTTGCTCGGATTTTCTGGAGCCGGATATTCGTTCCAGTGAATCGACTTCCGATTTTTATGCAACCAGCACTGGTTTTGCGAGTCTGACAAATGCGACCTATTCTACACTAAGGGATTTGTATGTTATGCAACCCTTGTTATTCGCAGCAGGTACCGATCTTTTCGGCGATGGCAAATCGCAGGGTACCATTATGAGCCACTATACCGCTTTTACAGCCGCAGAAAGTACTGTTGGCACTTTCTATGAAAACTGTTATAAAGGAATCCAGTTAGCCAACAGTGTAATTGCTTATGGTGAAACAACCGAAGAAACCAATGTAAGGAAACAATATGTAGATGAGGCCAGGTTTATTCGCGCCTGGTATTATTTTCAGTTGGTCCAACAATTTGGGAAAGTGGCGCTTAACACCCAAATGTTCGATTATGCCGAAATGAGCCATGAACGTACCGATCTGAAAACGGTGTATGATTTTATAATTGATGAGTTTACTGATCTTATTTCAAGCGAATCTTCTTTACTGGAACGCAGCGCTTCAGATGTGGGTCGCGCCAATAAACGCGCAGCTGCCTTTTTCCTTGCAAAGGCTTATTTAACACGCGCCTGGCTAAACGGGCAAGGCTATGAGGCTTTGGAAGAAAACATTGCGCAGTCAACTGACTTTTCAAATGCTGCAAAATATGCGGTACAGGCTATTGACGGGGAAACCCCTTCTCTTTCAATCGAAGATGCTTTTGATTATGAAAATGAAAGCAACGCGGAAATATTCTGGTCGATTCAGTTTAATTCTTCGGCTGTAGAAGACCCATCAAGCGATGGCAGCCGTCAGCAATCGCAGTTTGGCAGTTATCTGGGAGGTTCAGAAAACGCACGGAACAAATCGATCGATGGTGCTTTGTCTCCTTTTCTGCGGTTACATCAGCTTTTTGAAAAAGGAGACGGACGTTATGAGCAAACGTTTATGCTCGAATTTCACACCTGGTATTTCGACTATTATTCGAGTGGCACGACTTCTCCGATAAAGTATTATTATGCGCCTGCCTGGGCTACAGATGATGACATTGCCGCATGGCAGGCAGATGATCCAAATGGATTAAAAGCAAACTCATTAATCTCAAAAACAATTGAAGAAGGAGGTATTGCTCCTTCAAACGGTGCAGCAGAAACTTATTTCAACCGTCGTAATATGGATTTTGGCGTTGCCTGTATCAAAAAATTTGATGATTATTCCGAAACATCCATCAGCAACCGCAGTACGACCTGTAGCATGCACGATGTTGTTGTTGCCCGTTTGGGTGAGGCTTATCTTATTGCTGCTGAATCGTATGTGGAAATGGGTCAGTCGGACAATGCAGCAACCATGATCAATACGTTGCGTTCGCGTTCGGGCACCATCAAATCGGGATACTCAACGGCAATGACTGTTTCTTCCGCTGATATGACCATTGATTTCATTTTAGATGAAAGGGCGCGTGAAATGGCAGGTGAATATGTTCGTTGGACCGATTTAAAGCGTACGCATAAATTGGTAGAATACGTAACCGCCTATAATGAAGACGACGTTAGCGAAGCAGATATGACCGGAGACGATGGAAACTACAAGTTCCTTCGTCCCATTCCTCAATCCGCAATAGACAGGAATCAGGCTGAAGTGGAGCAAAATCCAGGTTTCTGATTTGGTTATCGTAAAAGGTTGTCTTTATCAGGCGCCGGGCCACTTGGCCTGATAAAGGCAACCTTTTACTAATTTATATTACTTTTTTCCTCAGGATTAGCGTGTTGGGATAAGCAGTACCAAGCGTCGGCCTTAAGTCTGGGGCTTGTGATTGGTTCACTGATGGTCAGACCTTGTGTGCTAGCTTGTGGTCAATTTTTTGACAGACGTGTTAAGGAATTAGACACGCCCTTTTTTTGATCTTCGGTAAGTGTTTAAAAAACAAGATTTTCTATATTTGGTATGAAAAGTGAACAACCGGAGGAAAAAAATCTCCGGGCGCTAACCCTGTTAAACTCCCGGGCACTTACGCAGATGAAAACACTTTTATTAATATTCAGAAAGCTTAAAAAGAGTACAACCGCTACCCTTTTAGGCATTGCCGGCCTGGTTGCCGGCCTCGTGTGTGTGATGTACATCTTTTTTTGGATAAACGATGAAACAAGTTACAACCGGTTCCATGAGAACATCGACCGCATTTTTGTGGTACACGCTTACCTGGAAGGAGGAACAAAAAAAGTAGACTTCGGAGGTTGTCCGCCGGCAGTAGCGCCGGCGCTTAAAGAAGAATATCCCGAAGTGGAAAATTCGTGCCGCTACCTCCCTGCTGAATATTTTGAGTACCTTGTTGTCTTTGATGGGAAAAAGATCAACGTCAAAACGGGCTATGCCGATCCTTCATTCTTCGATATTTTCTCGCTCCCGTTTGTGTACGGGAGCAAAGGCGAACCCAATGACCCCAATCAGATCGTATTCACACAAACGGTGGCAGCCGGCATCTTCGGAAATGTAGATCCGGTTGGCAAAATCGTCCGTTTCAACAATGAAAAGGATATGACCGTTGCGGGTGTGACCGAAGATATTCCACACAATTCATCCATTCAGTTCGATGCAGTTATTCCCATCAACAACCTGGCGTCATCTTATGGGAGAGATGATTATTTATCTACGTGGTACAACAACGGGTTCAAGACTTTCGGGCTGCTAAAATCACCTGACGGATTCAATAAAGTTGCTTCGACAATAACCCGCCGCATCCAGAAAGAGATGCCCCAATCGACTAACTTCCTGCGGGCATATCAATTTAAAGATGAGTATTTGTATGAGCAGAAACATATTCGTAACATAAAGATTTTCAGTCTTATCGGAATACTTGTATTGGTTGCTGCTACCTTGAACTTCATTAACCTGATCACAGCCCGTTCGGGCAGACAGGCTAAAGAAACCGGGCTTAGAAAATCGATCGGGGCCACACGAGGCAACCTGGTCAGGCTTATTTATTTCGAAGTGGCTGTTCTTTGTTTGCTTGCGTTTGTGTCGGCCTTTATAATCGCTTTAATTGGCTTGCCCCTGTTTGGCAATGTCGTCGAAAAACAGATCGAACTTAGGGCGCTTTTTTCACCTTTGCCCATCGGAACGCTGATCCTGGTTTTTCTTGTAACGGTCTTCCTGGCAGGAAGTTATCCGGCTTTTTTCCTTTCGTCATTCTCGGTAAGCGAAACGTTAAAGTCGAATTTCAATTCAGTAAAAAGCAAGGGCGTTCTGCGCAATTCGCTCGTGGTTAGCATCTTTGTGGTTTCGATTATCCTGCTTACTTCCATGCTGGTTATCAGTAAACAAACCATGCATCTCCGCGAAATGGATATCGGATATAACAAAGAGCAGTTGTTGTACATCGAATTGGAAGGAAAACTCAAGGAGAAAGTGAAGACCCTGAAAGAAGAGATTGGCCGTTCGCCCGGCGTATCTTCAACAACCGTAACCTCCCACTTGCCAATACAGATCGGAAACAATGGCGAAGGCTGGAACTGGGAAGGGAAAGACGTGAATTTTAAACCCCTGGTCACCAATTGGAGTACCGATGAGGATATGATAAAAACCTTAGGGGCGAAACTTATTGAAGGGAATTACTTCAGCAGTGACCGGCGAGGTGTCGTAATAAACAAGGCATTTGCCGATGCGATTGGCTGGAACAGTTTCGTTGGAAAAACCTTAAACGCTTATGGTGAAGACCTCCCGGTTGTTGGTGTCATTGAAGACATTCAATACAATTCACTTTCAGAACCGTGCCGGCCAATGGCTATCCGCATGGCAGAAGGTTGGTCGGCAGGATACCTGATTGTCAGAATAAATACCGGACAGCTCGACAAGACAATTGGATTTATCCGGGGCATCTGCGAAAACATTGAACCCGACTTTCCTTTCAACTATGGATTTATTGACGATCAATTTGCAGGTCTGCTTAAATCGGAAGCCAACTTAAAGAAAATTATCGGGGTCTTTTCTACTTTTGCGATGATCGTTTTGTGCCTCGGGCTGCTTGGTGTTGTCATGTTTTTGACTGAGCAGAAAACTAAAGAAATCGGGGTGCGAAAATGTTTGGGGGAACAGGTATCATCGATCATCATGGGACTGATGAAACCTTTTGTCGTATCGGGCCTGGTTGCCGGTGCGATTGCCATCCCGTTAACATGGTACATCATGGAACAATGGCTTGAAAATTACACCAACCGCATCAACCTGAATTTGTGGGTCTTCGTTTCCGCGATGGTCATAGCGATACTAATTGCCGTTATCACCGTGAGCTGGCAAAGCTGGAAGGCAGCAACAAGAAACCCGGTTGAGGCGCTGAGGTATGAGTAAAAATTATGACAATGAACATAGAAATCAGAAGAGCGGGTGAATTGGATTTTGAACAGATTATTGACCTGTTTAAAGAGTTCGCCGAATTTGAAAGAACGCCGGAGAAGATGCTCAATTCGGTGGATCGGATGAAAGCTGAAAAGGATTTTTTCAACTGTTTTGTGGCGGTCAGCGACGGCAATATTATAGGGTATGTAAGCTGGTTTTTTTGCTATTACACATGGTCGGGCAAGGCTGTGTATATGGACGATCTGTATGTTCAGCCCGTTTTTCGGGGAAAGGGGGTTGGAAAACAACTCTTGAATAAGGTGCTCATTTTGGCCAAAGAATCAGGTTGCCACAAAATGCGCTGGCAGGTTTCAGTCTGGAACAGTGAAGCGATTGATTTTTACAAGAGCCTGGGAGCCGTAGTCGATCCTGTTGAACAGAACTGTGATTTAGCCTTAAAGGAATAAGAAATTAGTTAATCCATTTATGGAAAGCAAAATAATTCCTTTTTATTGTCCTGAGGATAAATGGATTGTAAAATCGTGCGATTGTATCTTGTATGACAGTGACGGCAAGCAATACATTGATTTTGAATCGGGGGTCTGGTGTGCCAATTTAGGACATAGTAACGACAGGATCGTCAAACTGATGGAATCGCAAATAAAAGAATCCATCCATCAAGGGTATAAATTCTGCAATCATTCTGCAGAGTCTTTGTCGGAAGAATTGCAGGAATTAATCGGATTCGAAAACGGGGCGAGTGTTTTTCTGAGTTCCGGTTCTGAAGCTATTAACATGGCCGTAACCCTTTCTCAGCACTTTTCCGGACGAAAAAAGATTGTGAAAACAGACCATTCCTATCTGAGCGCTTATGGCCACGGACAAATATCACCGGACAATGAGAATATGGTTAGTGTTCGTTTGAATGACATGCAATCGATTGAAGACATCGACTTTAAAGAAATTGCAGCTTTCGTCGTTGAAACCGGTGGAGCATCTTTTGGGGTGGTAAAGTTCCCTGACAACGACTTCATCAACAGGGTCGCTGAATTGTGCATTGAAAACAATTGTCTGATTATTGCCGACGAAGTAACAACAGGTATGGGACGTATGGGCAAATGGTTCGGGTTTAAGTATTATGACCTGTTGCCCGATATGGTTGTTACCGGTAAAGCGCTTGGGAACGGATACCCGGTCAGTGCCGTGACTGTCAGTTCCAAAGTTCTTGAAGGGTTTGCCCAAAATCCTTTCAGGTATGCGCAATCTCATCAGAATGATCCTTTAGGATGCGCGATTGGGCTTGAAGTGATCAAAACGATCAGGGAAAATGATTTGATCAACACATGTCTGAAGACCGGGCAATACTTTTCGGGACAACTGGAACTGCTCAAAGAGAAGCATCCGGATAAAATCAAAGAAGTAAGGGCAAGAGGATTGATGCTTGCGCTTGAACTCAATGACGGAACAGACGGGGAGGTTATTTCGGGTAAATTATTTCAGAGTGGGTTTGTGGTTGGTTACAGGAACAATGTGCTGCGGTTTTTACCTCCGTTTACAATACAAACAAGAGAAATAAATCAATTGATAGAGACAATAGACACATTGCTGACAGATTAACACGACTGCGATAAAAAAAACGAAAAATATCTAATAAATGACTAACCTGACTTTAAAGACCCTGATCAGAAGCCTGATAAATAAAAAACTGCTTACTTCCGTACAGATTGGCGGTTTGGTTATCGGTTTTACCATTGTTGTTTTCCTTTTGGTGAAAATCAGGTACGAGTATTCGTACGACACGTTCTGGAGTGATTACCAGTCGGTTTACCGGTTGGGACTTGATTTGACGTACGATGACGGGCGCGTGTACCGCTCAGCCCGAAATTTTGAAGGATCGTCGGAACTACTTCATGCCGAAGTCCCCGGAATTGTGGCGCATTGCAACCTTGGGCGCGATGTGATCACGGTTTACAACCACGAAAAAGTTATCCAGGATGTGGACTGGTTTTGGAGCGACACTACTTTTTTCAGTGTTTTCGAACGTAAAATCATTTATAAGGAAACCAACCAGTTGTTTGGCGATGTTCACGGGATTTCCATATCAGAATCGTTCGCCAAAAAGCTCTTTGGAAGTGAAAATCCGCTGAACAAGGAGATTACCTTAAATGAAGGATGGAAGTTCCTGGTGAAATCTGTTTTTGAGGATCTGCCCGGAAACAGCCATTTAAAGGTCGATGTCCTGGGAAGCTACCAGTCGTTGTTTTATTACATGAGGAATTTCGATTACCATACCCAGACGCTTGTCGAGAATCCGGGCTGGACCTATCAGAAGGCTTCACCCTATACTCGTTCGCGGTGGAGTTCGCCCACACAATACAGGCCACATTGCTACATCAGGCTTGACCCAAAAACAGACATTGCGGCAGTTGAGTCAGCAGCGATTCCTGCGGTCAAAAAAGTGGGATTACCTCCGAACCTTGAAAAAAGCCGGATCAGCTTTATCTTTCAACCCATAGCATCCATCCACCTGCACTCGAACCTTGACGATGAGCTCCGTGCAAACGGAAGTACCATGCAGGTGAATTTCCTGATGATCATCGCCCTGGTGGTATTGGTGGTTTGCATTGTCAATTACCTGAATTTAAGTACTATTTCGGCAATTGAAGAACGCAAAAGCTATTCGATCCGGATATTGAACGGTTCGGGCAAAGTATCGGTCTTTACTTCTCTCTTGTCGAAAAATTTGCTGCTGTACGGTAGTGCTTTGCTCATTTCAACGCCAATCGCTTTGCTCATTATCCGCTTACAGTTGCCTTTGCATCCAATACCGGGCCTCGTTTTCCTTGTCATGCTTGCAATTGCCGGATTGGGGGCGCTCATTTCGGCACTTGTTCCATACCTTTCGGTATTCAGCACGCCCATCTTTTTAGCGCTGAAAGGCCAGTCGGTAGCTCTGAACCAGAATTGGTCTGGCCGGAAAGCGCTGGTGGTTTTGCAATTTGCTATCAGCATTATACTGATCATCTCTACTATCGGGATTTTTAAGCAAATGAATTTTGTCATGAGAGAAAAACTGGGATTCTCAGGCGAACAAACGATGTATAGTTACACGCCTGTGACCATGACCAACAGTCCGGAAATTCCGGGCAAGCTTTTGACTTTTAAAAATGAAGTGCTCGCCCTGTCCGGGGTGAATTCGTTCAGTGTAAGCTCATCGGTTCCCGGTAAAGAAGTTCGGCGGATTCAGGACAATGTCCTGCCCGGAAATTCAACCGAACCTTTCGCTTCGCCTTTCAATGAAATAAGTATCGATGATTGTTTTCTAAAGACATACGGTATCCGGATTATTGCGGGTGAAAATATCGATGAAAAGACCGGCTGGACTTCGGATGAAGCGATCATCAACCGGTGTGCTTCCGAAGCGATGGGTTATAAAAATCCGGAAGATGCAATTGGAGCTGTTTTCAGGATGGGGCAGAATACATTTAAAATAAAAGGAGTTATTGAAAATTATCATCATGTTTCGCTTCATCACCCGGTTAAACCCTCTGTTTATTTTCAAAATCTGCAATGGGAAATGTCGGTAGGCTATTATTCTTTCAAACTAAGTTCACCTGATTTTCTGAATACAATGGGAGAGATTGAAAAAATATGGAAAAGACTTTATCCGAAAGATGAGTTTATCTGCTTTTTCTCGAATAAGGAATTTGAATCACAATACCGCAGTGACCTGAATTTCAAAAATATTCTCACTTCGTCGGCATTGCTGGCTTTGGTTATCTCGTGCATGGGGCTGTTGAGCCTGGCAATTTTTACTGCCAAACGACGAGTAAAGGAAATCGGCATCCGCAAAGTAAACGGCGCCAAAGTAACTGAAGTGATGACCATGCTGAACAAAGATTTTGTAAGGTGGGTTGCCATCGCTTTTGTGATTGCCACTCCCGTTGCATGGTATGCTATGAATAAATGGCTCGAAAGTTTTGCTTACAAAACTGTGCTGAGTTGGTGGATATTTGCCTTAGCGGGATTTCTGGCGTTAGGAATAGCATTATTGACAGTGAGTTGGCAAAGCTGGAAGGCTGCAACGAGGAACCCGGTGGAGGCGCTGAGGTATGAGTAAAAAATCGGGAACGAACTAAACATAAAATATGTCGCACCTTCTAAAACAAATATACCGGCGGCTCCTGGGGAAAAAAGGGCTTTTGCTGATCAGTATTGGAGGACTAACCTTGAGCATGGTTGCAGGTATTGTTATTTTTCATTACCTCTTTTTTGAGTTAAGCTTTGACAGGTTCCACACCGATGCCGACCGCATTTATCGCATTGACAGAAATGTATTGCAAAAGGGAGAAGTTCCTTCAAGAGCCGGCATGTCTACTTCGATGATGGCTGCCGAAATCTTAAAAACAAAGGTTTCAGGAGTTGAAAGCACACTCCGGATGCACCCGGTTTATGGCGATGCCAACGTTAAAACCGGTTCAAGCTCGTTTATCGAAACCAACTTGTTCTATTCGGATGCTTCGTTCTTCTCTTTTTTCACATTTAAATGCCTTTATGGCGATGCCAACAGTGCCTTAAACAGTCCCAATAATGCTGTCCTGTCGAAATCGGCCTCGGAAAAGATTTTCCATACGGCAAATTCAATCAACCAAAGCCTTGATTTGTACGACCGTTATCTGGGGAAAAGAACTTACACCGTGGCGGCAGTTTTCGACGATTTGCCCTTGAATACACATCTGAAGATCAATATGTTGTTCCCTATCGAAAACCTGCTAAAACAAGAGCAATATACTGTTGATCCATGGAAATGGGCGAACTTCCGGACTTACGTCAAGCTGAGCCCACATACCAACGCTCAAAGCGTAACGGCGCAAATGGACGAAATTGCAGCGTCGGAGAAAATAGCCGGGCGATTTAACAGCTACAAAATACAATATGGAATCTTCCCCCTTGCCTCTATCCACTTAAGCGGAATTTCCGATCGTTTCGAGACCGATTCAAATCCATTGAATATTTTACTAATCCTGTTTGCCGGGATTCTTGTCATCCTGGTTGCCTGGTTAAATTATTTTAATCTTTCCCTGATCAGGCTTTCGGGCGACAAGGGAAAAATGGTGGTAAAGAAAATACTTGGCGCCGAAAAATACCTGTTCCGTAAAGAGTTTATTCTCGAATCGCTGGTGGTTTATACGATTTCCTTTGCATTTGCTGTCGGGATCTATTCTGTATCACTCCGATTTCTTGAATCCCGTTTTGGGTTGCATATCCAACTTCTACCTTATCAACTGGCCGTTGTATGGGCAGGAATCATCGTGACTTTTTGGGGGTTTTCTGTTTTAACCGGTTTGCTGTTAAGCTTCAGGTGTAACCGGATTTCAGGAAATAAAAATGCAGGTCAAGGTTTGGCAGATGCTGTTTCGTCGCGGCTTTCGATCAAAATACTCTCCTCATTTCAATTCTCCGGGGCTATCATTTTGGTCTGTTTTTCGTTGCTCGCCATCAAACAAATCAACTACATGTTCGGAAAAGAATCCGGTTTCAATAAAGACAACGTGTTGATTATTAATTCGCCACGTTTATCTGCTGATAGTCAAAACATCTATCAGGTACGTTCGGCATTCAGGGAAGAAGCCCTTAAAATTCCAGGGGTAAAAGCGGTATCAAGTTCAACCTATATTCCGGGCTCATTCATTAGTTCGGTCCAGGGGATCAGGATAGAAAATGAATCGGGGATCCACGATGTCGATTCGCACATGAACTGGGTAGGAACAGACTATCTGACGCTTTATGAGAACAAATTTATTGCCGGACGAAACTTTACGATGAATGCCGGTGTTGAGGACAATTCGTTCATAATTAACCGGAAGTTATCGGAACTGCTTGGGTATACAAACCCGGATGACGCTATCGGGAAAGAGGTATTATGGAAACAGGGCGATAAGAGAAAAATGATTGTCGGTGTGGTTGAGAACTTCTTCCACGAATCGCCCGAGAAAGAAATTTATCCGATTGCCTTCCACTTTGCAAACGATGTTACCGGCTATTATTCCATTAAGATTACTTCGGACAACCGTCCCGATATAACGGTGAGCAACTTGCAACGGCTCTGGGATCGAATGCACGAAGGAAATCCGTTTGATTATTCATGGCTCGACAAAAGCTACGATGCCCAATACAACCAGTGGATCAGGATGAAAAGCATATTTATTGCCTTTTCGTTTCTTGCAATATTTATTTCGGCAATGGGGTTAATCGGGCACATTGGATTGTTGTTGGCCCAACGCACCAAAGAAATTGGCATACGCAAAGTAAACGGCGCCCGTGTAACGGAAGTCATGGTTATGCTTAACCGCGACTTCGTAAAATGGGTAGCTATTGCTTTCATCATCGCTACTCCTGTTGC
>Ga0074195_1000723_pt1 | contig 57626 bp, 47 predicted proteins | sample EPASupsiteHSE623_FD_64525 | JGI IMG/M metagenome (GOLD analysis project Ga0074195, IMG submission 64525) | Bioremediated contaminated groundwater from EPA Superfund site, New Mexico - Sample HSE6-23 | ecosystem: Environmental > Aquatic > Deep subsurface > Groundwater > Contaminated ...
TATTTGTAACTATTATTTAATATGAAAAATATTAAAAGACAATGATTTACATTGGTTGAATTGATAGTAGTAATCACTATCTTAGCTATCCTATGAAGTATAGCATTTATATCATTACAAGGGTATAGTGCAGATGCTAGAAATAGTAAAAGAACAAGTGATTTAAATTCACTTATAAGTGGTATAACTACACAATTAGCACAATGACAATCTGTATTTAATTTTGTTTGAACTGATGCTAATTGAAATGAAGTTGTTGGTTTAAGTATTGCTTGAACTTGAACAATGGATACTGATTATGCTGCTTGAGGTATAAATTATTCAGCATTACCAATTAAAGAAGCTGATTTTAAAGATCCATCAGCTAATCAAGCTTATATAATTTGAGCTACAACAAAAATAAATGGTAAATATGAATTAGCTGCATCTATGGAACAAGGAGCTGGAGAAAGAACTGCTAGACTTGTTTGAAACTATAATCATAGAGCTGCTACAGCTGTTACAGTTTCAACTTGAGCTAATAATACAGTTACATTAAGTGGTTCTTCTTATGTAAACTTCTTTGCATTAGGTGATACTGTTACTACAAACTGAACAACTCCAGTAATAACTACTATTACTAGAGTATCAGCTGATGGTACAACTATTACTCTTGGTACTGCTGCTCCTGCTAATGCTACTACATTAGCATTAAATGTTGCTGAATGAACAGGTTTAATTGATAAAGCTTGAACAACTACTTGATTTATTACTGATGCTGGTACAAATCTTCCTTACTAATATTTTTTATATTAAAAAAGAACTTTCAATTTGAAAGTTCTTTTTTTTGGTTTTTATAATTCTATTTTTTCTTTGTAGGTTTCTTTGAATTTTTCTTTGAATTCTTTTTTTGTGAAATCATGATTTTGTGTTCAATACTTTTCTATACAGTAACTTGCTGTGAGGCATCAGATTTTTGCACTTGTTTCCCGGTTTTGTCAATTTTGAAGTCAAACTAGAAGTCCAGCTCTAAAAGCATCTCAAGCTCAAGTTGGGTCAAGTACTTCTATGTTTTTTACTGCTTCTATCATAGTTTCTTTCTCTTTTGATATGATTTTTAATCAATCTTTTCAAAGTGTAACTATGATTTTTTCTATTTTGTTTATTATATCTTTTGTTGTTAATCAAGTTTTTTCTTGAAATAAATTAAATTCATAATCGTTTAAAATAAGATAGTTTGTGTAATTTAGGCACTCTGTTAATTCTTGTTTTGAAAAACTTGTTATTTGTTGCCCTGGATCAAAAAAAGTTTTTATTCCTAAAGTAAAACTTTGTTTTAAGTGTGAGATCATAGTTTCTTTATCGTTTGGAGAGATTATAGCATATTTTATGTCTATGTTTGGAATATTTTGTTGTATATCGTTACTCATTGCTCATGGGTAAAATGCATTTATTTGATTATTGTCTTTGTCATTTATGATATAGCATGATGCTGTCATACTATCCTTTACTTTATATAGGTTTGAGTAATCTATAATTTCACTTATTTCATTGAAGTCTTCTCAAACTTTTCATAGCAGTATTGCTTTTTCTCATAAAAGTCACATATTGTATGCTATATTATGTCAAGTTCATCATTTTTGTTTTGTCAATGTTGGTGTAAAAAAACTTACATTTAAAATATGTATTTTATCAGGAATTATATGATTTTTAAAGCTATCATGAAAGTCCATTATGTAGTCATATGCCATAGATCAAGAAACAAGTATTTTCATATTTTTTATTTTAGTAATTAATATTTTGTCATATAAATATAAAGAAAAAAACAAGATTATCAAAAATATTTTTTACTTTGTTTTGATTTTAGTTTTTTTGTTGGTAAAATGGTTTGTAGAATGTAGAATGTAGAAATTTATTTGCCATTTCAATCGGAGTGGATAAATTAGTACTTTGAATATACAAATAAATTTGTAAAAAGCATTTTTTTGATACTTTGACAGATCTCTCGACTTTGCTCGAGATGACAGAAACTAATAAATTATAAAGATATTTGAAATTACTTATTTAAATAATATAATTTTATGAAAATTGCAATATTGCATGAGATGCTTGTTAAACTTGGGTGAGCTGAGAAGGTTGTAGAAAAGATGATGGCTATTTTTCCAGAATCTGATTTATATACTTTGATTTATGATGAGGAAAAGGTTTGAAAAGTATTTTGAAAAGATAAAGTAAGAGTTTCTATGTTGACACAAAGGATTTATAAGATGATAAAAAATCAAAGATTTTGTCTTCCTTTTATGTCTAGGGCTGTAGAAAGTTTGGATTTTTCAAATTATGATGTGGTTTTATGTAGTTCTTCTGGATTTGCTCATGGTGCTATAACAAAACCTGAGACTAAATTTATAGTTTATTATCATTCACCATCTAGGTATCTTTGGGATTGGACAAATGAGTATAAGAGAGATATTTGATTTGATAAGTGAATAAAGTGATATGTATTAAGTAAATTATTTTTAAAGTTAAGGATTTGGGATTATATAGCTAGTAATAGAGTTGATGTAAATTTAGCTAATAGTAAAAATTCTTTGATGAGAGTAAAAAAGTATTATAGGAAGGATTGTGAGATTTTGTATCCACCTATAGAGATAAGTAGATTTAGTAAAAGTATTGAAAAAAGTTGAATTTTGGATGAGATATTGAAAAAGGAAAAATTATTTAATGATTTTGAAACAATCTCCGGGTTAAGCACGAGGACTAAAGATTCACCAGAATGACAGTCTAAAAAAATAAAGTATTATATAATAATTTCTGCTTTGACTGAGTTTAAGAAGATAGATGTTGCTATTGAGTGATTTAATAGAATGCAAGATAAAACTTTGGTTATAATTTGAGGTTGAAACTATAAGGATACACTTTTAAGTAAAGTTACTTGAAAAAATATAATATTTACTTGACCAAGATATGGGGATGAGTTAGTTGAACTAGTACAATGAAGTTTATGACTTGTTTTTCCTTGAGAAGAAGATTTTTGAATAGTTCCAATTGAAGCAATGGCTGCTTGAAAACCTATATTTGCTTATGCTTGATGATGACTTTTGGAAACCGTTTTGGATGATAAAACTTGAAGTTTTTTTCAAGATAAAGAATGATATGATTTTGTTTCAAAATTTATTGAGTTTGATACTAAAGTACAATCTTGATTTTTTAAAAAAGATTTTATTATAGATCATGCAAAGAAGTTTGATGAAATAAATTTTGAAAATAGATTAAAAGAGATTGTTTTTTGAAAAAAATAGACTTTACAATTTTTATAAAGTTTGTAAACTATAGTTTGATATATTTTATTAATTGTTTTTTTATGATGAAGTTAAATGTATATTTAAAAGTGTTATTTTCCTTTTTTATTTTTTTGATGCCATTTCATGCTCTTTTAATTACTACTTTAAAATGTAGATTTTGAATTGATACAAATTTACTTAGGTTTTGGAAAGAAATATTTGTTATAGTTTTACTATGAATCACTTTACTTGATCTTTATAATAAAAAAACAAAAATTAGTTCTTTATTAAAATGAAATTATTTAGTTTGATTGACTATAACTTTTATTATTTGTTCTTTGATATTTATTGGTTTTCCATATCTTGAATTTAAAGTTTCAAATTTTTTGTGATTTAAGTATGATGTTTTCTTTTTGTTTTGTATGCTTATCTGAATTTATCTAAATTTTGTAAGAGAAAACTTTAATTTGATGTTGAAAACTATTTTGATTTCTTGATTTGTATCTATTGTTATATTTTTGCCTTGGTATTTGTTTTGAGATATTTCGAGTTTGAGTGATATATTTTGATATTCTGCAAAAGTTTCTACTTATAAAGCAAATGCTTGTATAAGTTTTGCTCAAAATGTAAATGGGCAACATAGATTTCAATGAACTTTTTGATGACCTATAACTTTTTCTATATTTTTGGTTATTTTTTATTTGATTTATTTAGGTTATATATTAAAAGAAAAAATCATAAATTTTAAATTAAAACTTGTTTATATTTTAGTTCCTTCTTTATTTGTAATTTTGTCTATATTTTTTTCATATAGTAAGACATCTATTTTATGATTGGCTTTTTGATTATCTGTGTTTTTTTATCTTGCTATGAAATATGTGTTTAAAAAATCATTGAAAAAATCACAACTTTATTACATATATTGATTTTTATTTATAGTGGTTATTTGAATTGTTATTGTTAAAAGAGATTTATTTTTACATCCTGAGGCTATTTTAAACAGACTTGAAAATCTATCTAGATCTCTTGAAATGTTTGGTTATAATCCAGTTTGATATGGTTTATGAGTTGCTTGACCTGCTAGTCAGGTATGAAGAAGTATAGAATCTCTTTGAAATTGGCAAATTTTAGCTCAAAGTACTTCTGCTATTGCTGTGTTTTTACCTGAAAATTGGTATGTTCAGATTTTGCTTGAGGAATGAATTTTTGGTTTTTCTATATTTGTTTCTTTGTTTTTAGTTCTTTGATTTACTTTATTTAGATGAGTTAAATCTAAGAAAGATTTTTTTAGTATTTGAATTTTTTCTTCATTTGTAAGTATTTGTTTTATGGCTTTGTTTTGTCATGCATTTGAAGATGCTTGAACAGTTTATCCATTTTTTATGATTATTTGAGCTTATATTGCTAATAACATAAAAATAAATAGTTAAAAAATGAAAAAATTTCTTTCAAAAAATCTGTATTTGATACTTATTATTGTTTTATGAAGTTTGTTTCATATAGCTTTTTTTTGAGTAAATGAAATCTTGAAAAATGCTGATTGTTTTGCTTATTTGCAGATGAGTTATTATTTTAAAAATTTAAGTTTAAGCTGATTTTGAACTTGATGGTTTTGATTTCTTTATAGTTTTTTTATTGCTTTGTTTGATGTAATTACTTTTTCTTTAAATGGGTATATTTCAGCTTTGTTTTTAAATATTATCTTATTTTGAACTTCAGCTTATTTGTTGTATAGGATTTCAATAAATTATCTTTCAAAAAAATATAGTTTGATTGTTATTGGATTGTTTTATTTGTCATCAATTCTTCTTAATTTCAATATAACAATTTTATCTGAAAATATTTATATTCCTGTTTTTTTAGGATTTTTCTTGTATTTAATAATTTTTTTTCAAAAGCAAAATATAAAGATAAAAGATTTATTTTTTATAGCTTTATTTATAGCTTTGCTTTATTTTACTAGAGCTGAAGCCTTTATATATTTATGAAGTATTTTTTTGATTTTTGTCTTTAAGTTTTTTAAAAAAAAGTTTACTTTAAATTATGTTGGTAGAGTATTAAAAAATTTTTTATTGGTTTTAGCTTTTTTCTTTTTAATTGTTTCACCATATCTAGTTTATTTACATTCAGTTACTTGAGATTGGTGATTGACGAATAAATGATCTTCAAATTTAAGACAAGCTGAATTAAGGTGAAGTGATAAGATGGATGATGAATGATTTGAACAAGCTGTTTGAGAACTGACAAGTGATAATCATCATTTAAAATCTGGATTTGTGTGAGGTTTAATGTATGATAAATGAGATAAGTCAAAGTGATTGAAGACTTATTTACTTGAAAGTCCTTTTGAAACAATTTGAAGAGTTTTAAATAATCAGTTTAAACTTTATACAAAAAATTTACCAGAAATTGTATCTTGAGATTCTATAGATTTGTTTTATTCTAAAGACTCTTTTTTTTCATCTAATTATTTGTTTTATTTAATTGAACTTATTCCTGTTTTTTTGTTGTTGTTTTGAATTTATAAAATGATAGTTTTAAAAAGATATGATTTTTTGATTTTGTTTTTTTCATTTTATTTAGTTGCTTCTTTATTTTTTACTTTGTTTTTTGTTCTAAATAGGTATTTTTTGATTTTTTTACCTTTATTTTTTGTATTTATATTGTTTTTTGTATCAAGTTTAAAAACAAAGTTTAAGGATTTGTTTTTGATTGTTTTTGTTTTGATCTATATTTTGTCATGTTATACTTATTATAATTCTATAAAAAATGCTGATAATACTTATCTAGTTAAAAAAGTTGCATGAGAGTGGTTAAAAAATCAGCAATCTCAAGAAAATAATTTAAAGATATTAGAAAGATTTCCTGTTGTGACTTATTATTCTTGAACAAAAGAAAGATGGATTACTCCTTTTACTGATAATTTAGATTATTTAATTGAATATGCAGAATTTAATAAAATTGATTATTTAGTTGTTGATACTTTGGATTTTAAAACTTATAGGCCAAAACTTGCTTTTTTACTTCAAGATGATTTTCAAAATAAATCATTAAATAAAATTAAAGTTTTTCAAGTTAATTCACAAAAAGTTATTTTGTTTAAATTCAATTATTAGTATAATTCAAGTGTTTATTTTATAACAATTTTCTATGCTAAAAAAATTGATGAGTTTTTTTGTTTTAGTTATTCTTTTAACTAATTCTTTTGAGTTTGTTTTTGCTTATGATCTTTCTTATGTTAATGTAGACCAAGTTTCGTATAATTTGGATTATTATAAAGAATTAATTCAAAAAAGTAAGAATTGAAGTGTTTATTTACTTAAGTTAAAAAAAGTTGAGAAAACTATAAATTCTATAAATGATGTTGCTTTATTAAATAAGATACAAAATAGAATTAATACAAAAAAGGCAATTATTTCTGATACTTTAACTTTGAATTTACTAAATTATATTTGAACATTAGTTGATTATAGAATTAATGATTTGAGTTCTAAAGAGGCTGAAAATATAATAAATTTACTTGATAATCCTTCTTTAACTTCAGATGAAGTATCTCTTGTTGAGTCTGAGATTGTTAAAGTTCAACTAAATTTGTTGAATACATCAAAGGATATAGTTGATTCTTTTGTTACTAATTTAAAAAAGAATTCAAATGTAGAAGAAAAATGAAATTTTAAGATTAGTTTAGATTGAAGTTGAAGTTTTATTTGAAAAGTTAAAGCTCAATTAGATTTAAAGGATTATAAAGCATCTTCTTCAAATTTTGATTCTGAACTTCAAACTCAGTTGGATTTGCTTTTGGATGCAAGTTTAGTTTGATGAAAAACATTTAATACACAATTGTCTTCTTTTGTGAATTTTATTTCAAAAGATTGAAATATGTATTTATTGTTTGATAAATTAAGTTATAGTTGATTAGAAAATGTTGATACATCTTGAGAAATAACAAAATCACTTGAAATATTAAAAAATATGGCAAAAAATAATGAATATCTAAAAATAAAAAGTGATCAAGCTTCAATTAATATTATTGAAATGATGAAATCATTTAATTCTGATTCTTTATTCTCATCTGCTGATAAATTATTGTCTCAATCTTTATTAAAACCATATAAAAAAGAATGAAATAAGTATTATTTGTTACCTACTAAAAAAGCATGTGATACAATGAAATATATTTCTTCAAAAGTTGAGTGATATGGTAGTTCTTCTTGTTCTGATTCAGATTACAATTTTTTAGTTAAAGAAATTATAAGTTCTTGAGATTTATATTTAGTATTGGATTGAACAAATAAATATTTGTGATTTGACTTTAAAGATTATTCTTCAGAATGAAGTTTAAAAGTTTATTTTACTTCTGATAAAATAGAAAAAATTACTTTCTTGGTAGAGTCTTTAATGGAAAGTTTAAAATGAAATAAAATAGAATTTTCTTTTATAAATTGAAAAAGTTTAGATTTTGTTGCAAATATTCCATCAGATGATGTTAACATAAACTTTAATGCTTTATTGACAAGTTTAAATAAAATTAACGAGATAAGTTATACTTGAAATTTTGGTGAAGATATAGATTCAAGTTTAACATATAAAAATAATATTTTTAATTGAAAATTTAATTATAAAAAAGATTGAAAAATAGTTTCTTCATGAGTTTTGAATTGAACATATGATTCAAATAATAAAATTTTAAAATCATTTAATTTTAGTTTAAATTCAGATGAGTCTGTAAAAAAATATGTTTATAATGAAGATACAATGAGTTATTATTATGATACGATTCCAACTAAATTAAGTATAAATTATTCTTTGTTAAATCAGAAAATAACATGAAAAATAAGTTATAAAGAGTGAGATATTGAGTTGTATTGAATAACTTCTAGTTGAACTTATAAAAAAGATTATTTTGAGTTAAATAATTCATTAAGTGTTGTTAATTCATATTCTTCTGATAAAACAACTTGAATTATCAATTTAAAATATATTTGAAATTATATGAGTAATACTTGAAATTTTTATTTTGAAGTTAATTCAGTTTATGGGTATTTAAAAATTGAAATTGATTCTAATATTGATAGAGTTTACAATCAATGACTAGAAATAAATGCTCCTGCAAAATATAAAAATGTTAATGATGCTTTTTCTTGAAGTGTTAACAGTTATATGTATTAGATTGTAAAAATAAAAAAATGAAGTAATTTTAATTACTTCATTTTTTTATTCTTCTTTTTTAAATTTTGCTTTGATTGATTCTTTTATACTTTCGGGAACGCTTTTATATGCATTTAGGATTGATTTAATTTTTGTATAGTATGATGTGATTTCATCAACAACTGATAAGATTCTTATAAGTTTAACTAGAGATATAGTTATAAGAGTTCAAATAACTGATATAAAAACAATTAATACAATGTATAGTGCTTCTAAAATTGTTATTGTCATAGTAGAATAGTTATTAAGTATTTGTTTTATTATCTGATTCTTTATTTGTTTCTGGTTGTTTTTCTTCTTTTTTCTTTTCTGTCACAGTTTTTTCTATATCAAGGCTTATATTTTTTACTATTTTATTTATTTTTTCTTCTCATGCAACTACTTTTATAACTTTTTCATTTTCGATTAATACTAGGCTTGGAAGTGTTTCTATTTCAAATTTATTTAACTCAAGTCATTCTATATTTGAATCTATAAGTTTTACCGGTATATTATTTGTCCATCATTTTGTATAAATAACTGGTAGTATGTAAAGTGATTTTTTAAAGAAATCACTTTCTCTTGATGCGAAAATACAAATAACTTTTTTTACAATATCTTTTCATGTTTCAGTATTGTAAGTATTTTTTGATTTGTGGATGAAATTATCTAGATCAAATAATGTTTTTACTGTTAAATCAGATTCTATTAATTTTGAAGCTCATTTCTCTATAGTTTTATTAAATATTTCTATAGTTTTATTTTTTGCTATTTGAAGCTTATCTTTTATTTTTCAAAAATCCATTTTTTATATAATTAAAAATTATTATTATTTTTAATTATTATACTATACTTTTTTTGATTTGTAAAATTTTATAGTATGTATTTATTCATACCATTGCAGCATTGTCCATGCTATATATGTTTTTTACTGGATATATAAAATTTATATCTGAATCAACTATCAAATTTTTTATAAATTCTTTTAATCTATTATTTGCACTTACTCATCATGCTAGCATAATGTTTTTTGTGTTATATTTTCTACTTGAGTTAACAAGTTTTGTTCATAGAACTTCTATTGTTGCTTCTTGAAATTCATATGATATTTCTTGTCTATCTAAATCTGTCAAACTTCAGTTTTTTTCTATTCTTTTATCTATTTCTCTTTTTACACTTGATTTTAGTCAGGAAAAACTAAAGTCTAGTTTTTCTTTATCTAGCCAACTACGAGGAAATAAACTGTCATTTTTTGATTTTTTTTCTTCAAATTTATGAGAATTTATATATTGATCTGCTAAATCTGAAATTATAGGTCAACCAGGGTATGTTAATCACATCATTTTTGCAACTTTATCAAATGCTTCTCATGCACTATCATCTTGAGTTCATCAGATTTTTTCAAATTCATACATATTTTTCATATAATAAATTTCATTATGTCATCAAGAAACTGTCAAACATGTTAGTGGAAAAATTATATCTTCTTTTTTTCTTTCTATAAAATTTGAGAAAATATGAGCCTCAATATGGTTTATTTCTATTAATGGAATATTTAATGTTTTTGAGATAGTTCTAGCAACAGTTATTCAAGTTAATAAAGATGGAATTAATCAAGGAGTTGTTGTTACAGCTATATAATTGATTTTTTTAAATATTGTTAAATTTTCTTCATTTGGATAATGATTTTTTATCACTCTATCAAGCACTTTAAATATATTATTTGCATGTTCTCTTGCGGCAATTTCAGGGATAACTCATCATGTTTTTTCGTGGATTTTTATTTGTGATGCTGTGTCCATAAATAGCAGATTATCGTCTTCAAAAAGTGCAACTGATGTATCATCACAACTTGTTTCTATTGCTAGTATAAGCATGGTTTAAATATAAAAATTAAATTTTGTTTTTTATGTAATTGTAGACTTTTTTATATATTTTTTTGTGTCAATTTTGATTTGGGTGTAGTCAGTCATAGAAATCTGTTTTGTCTAATAATCAGTATATGTCTATATAGTATAAATCATTTTCTTTAGTTATTCTTTTTATTATTTCATTATATGTTTCTAAATTTTTATTACTATAATAAAATTTTCACCAAAGAACAGGATTTGTTTTTTCTTCATCACAGTTTGTAGTGCTTATAAAAAAAATATTTTTTATAAAATCATGACTTTTACATAGTGAGATAATTTCTTTTAGGTTTGTTTCAAAAATTTCATTTGTAATATTATCTTTTTTGTCATAAATCATGGAATCATTTGTTCAAATTGCAATTATAATTGCTGTATCATTTTTTTCTTCTTTTTTTGTAAATGATGATAGAAAACTATCAAAATAACTCAAAACATCATTTGATGTAAATCATGAGATTGAACAATTTCAAAGATAAATTCCTTTTCTCCATAATTTTATTTTCAATCTGTTTGTCCATCCTCATTTTTTTAAATCATATAATCCTTCTCATATACTATCTCAAAAAACTAATAATCTCATATTTTTATAAATTTAATTAATAAATTTAGAATGTTTAATATTATAATTTTTATTTAAGAAAAAACAAAAAAGATTATGAAAAAACTAAAAATTATATAAAATTATAGGAGAAATTTCGTTTAGTATTATTTAAAAGAATGTTTATTATGATAATAGATTGAAAAAAGATTGCATCAGAAAGATATGATGAAATTAAATCTTTGGTATCTGGTTTGAAAGATTCAAAGATTAAATTAGTAGTAATTTTAGTTTGAAATAATCCATCAAGTTTAAGGTATATTAGACAAAAAGAAAAATGGGCTTTATATGTATGAATAGGTTTTGAATTAATTCACTTGGATGAAAATGTAAGTGAAAATGAGTTATTTAGTGTTATAGAAAGAGAAAATAAAAATTCTGAAACTACTTGAATTTTGGTTCAAATGCCTTTACCAAAGCATATAGATGAAAAAAAAGTTATAAATTTGATAAATCCTTTAAAAGATGTTGATTGATTTACACAAATAAATCAATGAAAAGTTTTGATTTGAGATGATACAGGTTTTTTGCCTTGTACTCCAGCTTGAGTAATGGACATATTAAAATATGAAAAAGTTGATTTGGTTTGAAAAGTTGTTACTGTTATTTGAAAAAGTAATATAGTATGAAAACCTCTTACAATGTTACTTATAAATGCTTCTGCAACAGTAATAAGCTGTAATAGTAAAACTAAAGATTTATCAAAGTTTACAAAAATGTCTGATATAGTTATTTTAGCAGCTTGAAAACCTTGATTATTGACTCTAGAAATGATAAATAATGATACTATAGTAATTGATGTTTGATTTACAATTGTTGATTGAAAGATATATGGGGATGCTAATTATAATGAAATTGAGTCTAATTGAAATATGATTACTCCAGTTCCTTGATGAGTTTGACTTTTGACTGTTGTTAATTTAATGAATAATGTATACAAAAGTTATCTTTTACAAAATAATTAAATTGTTGTTATGTCAAATAGGGTTTTATGAGTTTTATTATTAGTTTGAATTATTTTATTTTTAGTTTGATTGTATTTTGTTTTTTTTGTAGAATTCACATGAACTTTACAAATTACTTCAAATATAGAATCATATCATGTTAATTTGTTTTCAAAAAAATTATTTAAAAATTTTGAATATGAGTGTGATAAAAAAGTTTGTACAATAGAAAATCTTTCACCTTTTGATTATACTATTACCTTATCAGCTCCTACTTACAAAGATATAGTAAATGATTTAAAAATTTATTGAAAGCAAGTTAATAAGATGAATTTAGATTTTCAAAAAGATACTAAATTGGTTGAAATGAATTCTATTGAAAATACTTCTACTAATTCTTGAGTTATTGATACTACTTTAGAAAATGATTTAAAAGATAATAGTTATTATTATAAAAAATTGGATTGAGTTTGATATTTTTATTTTAAAGAAAATAATAGCAATATAGTTTTATATAGTAATATAAATTCAAAAGAAAAAGCTTTAGGTACTTTTAAAAAGGTAAATAAAGAAGAAATTAATATATTTTTTGTTGATTCATCAAAAAATAAAATATTAATAAGTTTGTCGGAAAATAAGTTTATATATAATCTTGATTTATCATCAACTGTTGAATTTATATTGAAACCCCAGATTAATTACGTAAAAATGTGAGATAATTTAGCTAGTTATTTGGTAGTTACAAATCTTTGAACATATATTTATGATGAAGTATCAAATACTATAACTTATTTTTATTTGTTTAAGGATTTTGTTTATTTAGATGATAATTATATAGGTGTTATTTATAAAGAGGAAAGAGATAAAATGAAAAATTTTTCTATTCCTGATAGTTGAAAAAATGTAATAATAAATTATAATCCACATTCTTTAGATAGAAAAGTTATCCTTGAAACTGATTTGATAGTAAAAAAAATTGTTATAGAAAATAAAAACAAAGTTTTTTTCTATGATGATTCGTGAAAAAAATATGAGTTAGAAAATTATTAGTTAAAAATAAGTTTTATGTCTGATCTAATTTATCTTGCTTCTTTACATAGTATTTGAATTTCTCAAAAAAAATTAAATTTAATATTTGAAACTAATTCAAATTATAAAAATTTTTATGAAAAATTAGGATATGAAAATTTACAATCTTTTTTTACATCTTCTGAAATTGAAAAAATATTATTAAAAAAAGAAAAATTTGATATTGATAAACTAAGTAAGATTATTGTTTCAAATAATATTGATATAATAACAATTCATGATGATAAATATCCAAAACTTTTAAAGCAGATAATTAATTCTCCTTATTTATTTTATTTAATTTGAGAAATTGATAATTCTCCTAAAATTTGAGTTATTGGTTCTAGATGAATGACTTTGTATTGAAAAAAAGTAATTGAAAAAATTGTTCCTCATTTGTCAAAATATTTTACTATTGTTAGTTGATGAGCTATGGGATGTGATAGTGAGGCACATAAACAAACTATAAAAAATAATTGAAAAACTATTGTAGTTGTTTGAACTTGAATTGATATAGTTTATCCAGTTTGAAATAAAAATTTGTATGATAATGTAGTTAATTCAAACTGATGAATAGTTTCTATATTTCCGATTTGAGAACAAGCAAATGTATATACTTTTCCAATTAGAAATGAGATTATTGCTGCTTTATCTTCATGAATATTGGTTGTTGAGTCTTGAGAAAAATCTTGAACTCTGATAACTGTAAATTTAGCCTTAGAACAATGAAAAGATATATTTGCTATTCCTTGAGAATTGTTTAAAATTAACTCGGTTTGATGCAATAATTTGATTAAAAACTGAAATGCAAAAATAGTTACATCTGTTGAAGATATATTTGAAGAGTATAATATAAACATTTTAGAGCCTTTAGAAAATATTAATCAAATTTCATTTGCTAATGAAATAGAAAAGATTATTTATAATGTGTTGTTACTTGAAAACTTAGATATAGACTTATTGCTTTATAAAACTAATTTATCTTTGAATGAAATAACTGTAAATTTATCTATGATGGAGATAAAATGAATAATTAAAAAATGATTAAATTGAAAATACGAGATAAATTAATTATGTCAAGTCAGGATTAATTAAAATTATTGAAAAGAAAAACTATTTATATAAAATATAAAAAATTATAAATTATTAATATTATGGAAAACTTATTTTTGCTTAGGTTAGAATTACTTTTGTTTATTTCTTCTTTCTCTTTTTGTATTTATTATGTAGGGGATTTTTTTTGGAATCTTTATTATAAAATAAAAAAGATTGTAGTATCTCCTGTTTCTAAAAAAACGAAGAAAACAGATCATGTAATAAGTATAAGTAAAGATTGAACAAAAAAAACAACAAAAGAATGAACTTCTGAATTTTGAGAAAAAATTTTATCTGAAGAAGATAAACTTAAAATTTCTGAGATAATTAAGAGAATAAAAGTTAATACTGAAAAATGATACTTTGATTCTGCAAAGGTTTTGATAATTGAGTGACTTACTATTGATAAACATAACATAGATTTAAATATAGAACTTGCAAATATTTACGAACAAGAAAAAAATTATAAAAATGCTGAACTTATATATAAAGATATAAGTTTGATAGTAAAAGATAATACTCCAATTCTTTCTAAATTGGCCTATGTTTTATCTATGCAGTGAAGTTATAAAAAAGCTATAACTGTGTATGAAACTGTTCATACAAAAAAACAATCTGATAATGATATAATAGAAACATTAGCAAATCTTACTTATGAAGTTGAGGATTTTGAAAAAGCTTTAAAATATATAAAGCTAGTTTTGAAAGAAAAACCAAAAAATGTTGATATGATGAGAAGAAAGGCTATTGTTTTAGAAAAATTGTGAAAATTAAAAGATGCCGTAAAAGTTTATGAGGATATTTTATTTTTGAGACCTTATGATACAAATGCTATAGATAATCTTAAGAGATTAGAACAAAATATTATAGTAAAAAAATAATCTAATCAGTTTTTTTATGATTTTCTTCTAAAAGATATATCCATTTTTGAATATTAGTTTTGTTTTTTAATTCATCATTTTCAATTTCTTGTTGTTTCACTATTGATTTTTCATAGTTTTCTATGAAATTTGAATCAGTGAATTTTTTATATTTTTTCTCGTCAGTTAAATACATGACTTTTTCTTTTTTGTTTTTAAGTCATTGCTCTTCTTTTAATAATCTATTTCTATAAGCTAAGGTGTTTTTGTAATCAATTATATCTTTTGCCTCATTTATACTGTCTTTTATGTCTTGATTTATCTTGCTTATTTCATCGATGTAAGTATTTATTTTGTATTCATTATATTTATAGGAAAAAACTAAATATAACATATAAAACATTATAAATATCATTACTATAAATATATATTGTTTTTTCATATTTTCCGATTAAAATTATTTCAAATTATTTGGTATTTTTTATTATAATGAAATTTTTAAAAAATAAATTTATATTTGTATTAGTTTTGTTAATTTCTTTTATTCTTGTGATTGAAACTTATTCTTTTTATTATTATCATGATACAAATTCATATGCATTAGTTGTAAAATGAGCTTGAGTTTTAAATGATAGTGTTTTAAAAAGTAATAATAAAACAAAAATTAAAGCATGAGATGTGGTAAAAACTATTTGAAGTCAGAGTATAGTTGTTTTGGAATGGTGAGATAATAGTATCACTAGGTTATGATGAGACACTCAAATTGTTATTAAAGAGAGTTATGTTTCAAGAGATTTATCTAAGATAAAAGTATCTTTTAATTTGGTAAAATGAAAGACTTGGAATTTTTTATTGTCTGTATTGTCTAATTGATCTTATTTTAAGGAGTATATTGATGAAGTAGAAGCTTGAGTTAGATGAACAGTTTTTGAAGTCAATAGGGATAAAGACTATGTTTATGTAAAAAATCATGAGGTAAGTTTACTTAATACAAAAACTTCAAAGCAAGTAACAGTATGAGAAAATACCCCTATTTCTATAAAAACATTCACATTACTTGATTTACAAAATTTTTTGAATTCTATTCAAGATTGAGCTTGGGAAAAAATAAATGAACAACTTGATTCTGAGTTAGTTGTAAAAATGAAAAGTACCTTACTTGAAATGCATAAAAATAATCCGGTAAATGTATTGGTTTGATTTTTCTCCCAAAAACAATCTGTAATAAATGCTTTAAATTCATGAAAAGATTTATCATCTGTAAGTAAAAAAATAGATAAATTAAGTGAAAAACAAAAGAAAGAAGTTTATGATAAGATATTTTCAATTTATCAAAAATATAATTTTTTACCTTCTTCAGATGAAAATTATGAAAAGAAATTGTATTATAAAGAAGCTTTACTTAAAACTTCATATGATGATAAAAATACTGAAATTTTGTTAAAAAATTCATTATATGATATAAATGATATGGTATCTTCAAATAATTTGAAAAATTTAAAAGATTCTGTTAATCTTTTATTAAGTAACAAAGATAAGTTAAAAGAGTTAAATATAAATTTTAATGATTATGTAGATTTATCTGTTGTTCCAGATTCTTTAAAGCAAAGTTTGATTGATTCTTTACAACCATTAAAAGAGATTTTAAATATAAACCTTAATTTTGATGATATAAAAAATTTTTCGGATAAAGCAAGATGAAAAATGGATGAATTTTTACAAGAAAATGTAGGTCCTTTGTTAAATAATTTTAAAAAATCAGAATAATATTTATGAAATATAATTTTTTAAAAAATAAAAATATACTTTCAATTTCTTTGGCTTTTATTGTTTTATTGATAATTCTTTTTATAAATGAGTTATCAATTTGAAAAATAGTTGATAAAAATATTCAAAAATCTTTGTTTAATTTTTCAAAAAATAATATTGATAGCAGGTTAGTATTGGTTCAAATAGATGATAAAACTGTAGAAAAATTATGAAGATTTCCATTTGATAGAGCGTCTTATGCTAATTTAATAAAAAATTTAAATAAAGCATGAGCTGCAGTGATATGATTTGATGTGATTTTTGCAGACAAGACAAATGATATTTCTGATGATTCTTTTGCTAAAGCAATAAAAGATTCAAATAAAGTAGTTTTATGATGAGCTACATTATCAATACAACCAGAAAATAATTTATATAAATTTGAAAAACCTTTAGATATATTTTTAAATAATTCAGTATCATTATGATTTTTAGAAGTCTCGATTAATGAATTAAATAATGTTGTTTTTTCTGTTTCTCCGTTTAAACAGTTTATGAACTGATATTATGAGTATTTTTGAATTTCGGTCCTTAGAGCTTATTACTCATTTATATATAATGATAAAACTCTTTTGACAGAAAAAATGAATATTGATGATAATTTTGTAAAAATTAAAGATAAGATTGTTTTACCTCTTTCATACGAGTGAAATAATGAAATATTGATAAATTTTGAAAAGACTTTATTTAATAGATTTTCATTTTATGATATTTATGATGATAAATCTTTTTTATCTTTGCAAAATGTTTATTGAGATTATTTTTTAAAGGATAAAATAGTTTTAGTTTGATCAACTTTAAGATGAGTTGATATTGTTAAAACTCCAGTGTCTTCTATTATAAATGATAATAAACAAGTAACTAAATTTGATAATGATTATTGAGTATACGTTCATCTTAATTTTTTGAATACCGTTTTAACAATGAATTTTTCTAAGTATTTTAATAAAAATTTAGAAATATTATTAATTTTTTTGTTATCAATACTGTCAATTTATTTGAATTTGAGCAAATCTTGAAAATTTCTTATTGTTAGTAATATTTCAATTTTTTGAATAATTGTAATGTTTTTTTTGATACTTATATTTTTACAATTAGTTCCTAATTCTTCTTTTGAAATAATTTTAGCATTTTTAATCTCTGTTGTAATTTCAAATATAGTTAAATATTTAATAGAAAATAAAGATAAATTGAAATTAAGTAAAGCGCTTTCAGAGTATGTTTCAAAAGATATAGTTGAGGAAATATTATCATCTTCATGAATTATCAATTTAGAATGAGATAAAAGAACTATGTCTGTTTTCTTTTCTGATATAGAATGATTCACTACAATAAGTGAAAAATTTTCTCCAGAGAAACTTATATCTTTTTTGAAAGAATATCTTGAGAATATGTCGGAAATAATAATAACAAATAAGTGATTTATAAATAAATATGAATGAGATGCTATAATGGCTTTGTGGTGAGTATTTTGAAAAGATGTTGAGAATTTATCAAAAAAAGCTTGTGATACAGCTTTACAACAAAAAATTCGTTTAGTTGAGTTGAATAAAAAATGGATAGCTGAATGAATTTGAGAAATAAAGGTAAGAATTTGAATAAATTTTTGAGATGCAATTATATGAAACATAGGTGCAAAATGAAGAAAAGTTGAGTTTACTGCAATATGAGATTCTATAAATTTAGCTTCAAGACTTGAATGAGTAAATAAATTTTATTGAACATATATCTGTGTAAGTGAATTTGTTTATGAAGAAACTAAAGATGTTTTTGAATATAGATATCTTGATAAAATTAAAGTAAAATGAAAAGATAAAGCTATATCAATATATGAATTATTGGATTATAAATGAAATTTAACTCAAGAAAAATTAGATTTATTCTTTAAGTTTGATGGTGCAATAAAATTATATAAAAGTAAAAAATTTAAAGAAGCCTTAGATATATTTGAATCTCTTATAGAAAAATGAGATACTCCAAGTCAAACTTATAAAGAGAGGTGTTTGATTTATCAAAAAAATCCTCCAGGGGAGGATTGGGATTGAATTTGGGTAATGACGGAAAAATAATTTATTATTTCTTTAATTCAATAACTGTTCTATAGTATAAATTTTTAACTAAATTTATAGTTTTTTCTTGCTTGTAATTCAAGTTCTTACTTTTATTGTTTTCAAGTATTTTTTCAAATTTCTTCTTTAAATCATTTAATTTAGTTACTCTATCTTTTGCAAAATTAATGTTTATAAAATATTTTTCAATTTTTTTATTTAATACATCTCAATCTTTAAAATCTTTTTTTATTTGGTTTCTTGTTAAAACTGCTTGTTTATAGAATTTATATATGTTTTTATCTTTGTCAGGATTTAAGTATGTATATGATGCATTAGAGTAATTAAACGAAAATACTCATAAAACAAAAGCCATAAATAATAATAATTTTTTCATATGATTTTTTATTAAATTAACTAGTAAAGTGTATATTACAATTATTTTTATATTTGTCAAACATTAATTTTATAAAAATGTTTTTCTTTCGTTAGTTTTGAAAAATCATTTAAATATGTCTTTTAACATTGATTCATCATTAGCCCAAATCTCTTTATAAAGAGGGTTTGATAGGATTTTTGAAAGTTCATTTCAGAAAAATAATATATATAAATCAAAATCTCAATTTATAAAATATTGTTTTCTTTTTTCTAAATCTTTTTTTATTGATTCTACTAATTTTATTATATCTCAGAACAATAAGTTTACAAGGTTTGAAACTATATTTTTTCTAGTTCTATGTTTTACTTTTAATCAATCAGTTTCATTTATATAAGCTAATTCAAGGGCATTTTTAAGATTGTTTATATATTTATCTATACTTCATTCTGATATTTCTCTTAAAGTTCAAGTTTTTCTTAAATTGAAGAAATAGTTTATAAGTTTTTCTTGTTCATTGAAGTATTCGCTTGTTTTTGCTGTTTCATATGAATCTTTTATATTATTTGTTATGTTTTTTAGATCTCATTTTTGTATAAAAGCTATTGTTTCTTCTTTGTTTGCATGTAACTCTTTTGGAATTAAGTATTTGAAATATTCTTTATTTGTTAGTTCTGTATAATTTTTTTCTACATCATTTCATAATGCTATTTCTATACAAAGTCTTATTTCAACGTTCCAAAAATTTCTGAAAAAGTTTTCAACTAAATTTCAAATTGCTTCTCAGTCGTTTTTGTATATGTAGTTTGATTTTATATATTCTTTTAATGCTTTTTTTAAATTTCAATATCTTTGAAAAGCATCTTGTCATTTTATATTTTCAAAAGCTTTATTTAATTCTCAGTTTTTAAAACTTGCAAATAAATTTTTTATGTTTTCATTTATTTCTTCATCTTTTTCTGCTTTTTCTGTTTGCTCAAAAGAATAAAGTCAGTTTATAGATAAAAATGTAAGGAAAAATCTTAAAGGAATAGAGTATGAAGAGTTTTTTCATCTTACTATTTCTATAAAACATGCTTGATCATGACTAATTAAGTTGTTTATTGCATCTTGGTCAAAAATTATTGAAGTATCTTCTGGATTAAATCACTCTATAAAAGGGCTTATGTATCAAGCATTCATTATTCATATTTTTTCTTTATGATTTCATATTTCTGCTTCTTTGAATCATTCTCAAATCTGTTTATCTATTTCTTTTTTATTTGGAATGATTTTTTTATCTTTTGAAATTATTTGAGTTTTTGAGTGAGTTGTATCTAATCAACGAAAAGTTGAAAAAACTTTTAGATTATCTTGGTTTTCGTATAAGTAAGTAATTAAGTGAATTATCTTTATTTTATGTTTAACTTCAAGTTGTTTAAAATACTCTTTTTTGTCTTCAAGATCACTATTATCTGTAAATTTTCAAACTATAAAATCTCATGGATAATTTTTTTCTAAAAAAAGAATAAATTCTTGAAGAGCTAAATCTAAATCTTTTTTTTCATTATTTTGGTTGTTTAATAGTCTATTTAAAGGGGTTTGTGAATTTATGATTTTTATGTCATTTTGGTCTATGATATTTCATACTTTACTTTGAGTATTTGTTGATAATTTATTTCATTTTAATTTCTCTAATCATTCTAATTGTCTAAGAAATTCACTCATATTAATTGTATTAAATTTATTAATTTTTTATTTATATCTTTAAAATTGAATTTGTCAATAAAATTATGGTAATTTTTTTATTTTAAAACTTAAAATATTTCTTTATTTTAATAGCTTTTTTTATATAATTGTTTGTAATATATTTTTAATTATTTAGATATGTGAATAATCCAGAAATTACCAAAAGTTTTGGCTAATCAAATTGCTGCATGAGAAGTTGTGGAAAGACCTATTTCAGTTGTTAAAGAATTGGTTGAAAATAGTATAGATGCTTGAAGTACTTTTGTAAAAGTAGAAATAAAAGAGTGATGAATAAAGGAAATAATTATAACTGATAATTGACTATGAATTGATAAAGATGATTTATCTATATTGACAGAAAAACATACTACTTCTAAAATAAAAAATTTGGATGATTTACACAAAGTTATGACTTTTTGATTTAGATGAGAGGCTTTAGCTTCTATTTCTTCTGTTTCAAAATTTAAGATTTTGACAAAAAAAGGAGCATTAGTATCAGCTTTTTCTATGGAAGTTATTGATTGAGAAAGACAAAAGATTAAAGAAGATGTTTTGGATGTTTGAACTAAGATAATAGTTTCTGATTTATTTTATAATACTCCTGCTAGGTTAAATTATTTAAAAAAAGAGAAAACTGAATATAGTCATATATATGAGTTTTTAAATAATATAGCTTTGGCGTATCCTAATATATGATTTGAATTTGTTAATGATTGAAAAGTTGTTTTTAAATATAAAGAAAATGAGGATCTAAAAACAAGGATTTACAATATTTATTGAGATGATTTTTATAATAATTTACTTTCATTAGATTTTGAATTTTCTTGAGTTAGTATTTCATGATATATTTCAAATCCTAAAGTAAGTTTTTCAAATAAAAATAGACAAGTTATATTTGTTAATTGAAGAATTATTAGTTCTCCTCTCATATATAAAGCAATAAATGAAGCTTATAATAGGTTTATTCCACATTGAATGTTTCCATGATATATTGTTTCTTTGGTTATAAATCCAGAAGAAATCGATGTAAATGTGCATCCAAGAAAACAAGAAATAAGATTTGCTAGAGAACAAGATGTTTATAAGTTGTTTTATAATGCTATTTTTTCTAAATTGGAGAATTCTACATTGACTAAAGATACAAGTGATTTATGAGAAATAAATGATTTTAATGTATGAAAATCTTCTTTTGATAATAGACAAGTTGAAAAGCAAAATAATTATTATATAGGTTCATGAACTAAATTTAAATCATATTCTCCTTATAAAGATGTTTCATCAAATCCTTCCCAGTTTAGTGTGAAAGATGCTATAAATTTTAGTAAAGAATTATTAAATTTTAGTTCTGAAAGTATTGGATCTTTTGAAAAATCTACTGATTTACATGACACATCTTTGTGAAAAATTGTATGACAAGTTTTTAATAGTTATATAATAGTTGAAGAAAAAGATAAATTATTAATTTTGGATCAGCATGCTTTAGCAGAAAGAATTATTTATGAAAAATTATCAAAAAAAGATTTTTTAAATGTTTCTCAAAAACTTTTAGTGCAGGAAAGTTTTATGTTGACTTCAAAAGAAATTTCTATTTTAGAAAATTATAAGCAAGTATTTATTGATATGTGATTTGATTTTGAGATATTGTCATGATTAAATGTTATGCTTAGTGCTATTCCTAATTTTATGAAAAATGAAAACATTAAAGATGTATTTTTATGAATAATCACTGATATCTGAGAATTTAATAGTTGAAAATCAGTTAATTATGATGAAATAAAAAATAAGATATGGGCTTATACAGCTTGTAGATCTGCTGTTAAATTTTGAAATAAATTAAATTTATTTGAAATGAATAAATTGTTAAATGATTCTGTTTTAACATATAGTTCAACTTGTCCGCATTGAAGACCTGTTATATTTGAAATTCTTCTTCAAGATTTGAAAAAGAAGTATGATAGATAGTATAATTTGAAAAAAAATAAAAAATATATTATTATATTATTGTATTATTAAATAATAACTAACAATATGCGTGAATTAAAAGTATTTATTTGAGTTGAAGATAATGTTATTGATAATATTTTATCAAAATCACCTATTGAAAAGTTTAAGAAATGAGATACTATTTTCTATGAATGAGATTTTTCAAATTGAAAGTGATATATAATAAGAGAGTGAATAGTCTGAGTTTTTGTTAATGATGTAAAACTTGCGGATGTTCAAAAATGAGAGCTTTTTTGAGAGATTGCATTACTTAGTGAAGATAAAAGAAATGCAACGATTACTGCATTAACAGATGTTGAACTTATAGTATTAACTTTAGAGGATTTAATTGAAATGATAAATAACAATGAAAATATTATTAATAAACAAATTATAAAAAGAGTTGAAGAAAATATTAAATTGAGAGATAATTTATGAATTAATTAATTTTATGATACTTTTTGTTTGTTCATAAGTATTTTCAAGTTTTTCAATTTCTTTTTTTGTAAACCATTTAAATTCATCAATTTCGCTTATTTGAGTTTTTATTATGTTACTTTTAGGTTTAGCTAAAAATATATATTCAAGTCTTTTTTCTTCTTTTCATTTAGTATTTTTGTATTTTATTTTATAGACAGTAATTGGAAGAGCTTTTTCTGTTATATTTTTCAATTTAAGTCATAGTTTATCTCATATAATTTTTATATCTAGTCATAATTCTTCCTTTATTTCTCTTTTTAGTGCAGTATATGGGTCTTCTTTATTTTCTATGTGTCATCAAGGAAAAACCCAAAAATCTTTATTTTTGTGTTTTATAAGTAATATTTCTCATTTTTCATTTTTTATAATACATCTAGCTATTTTAAACATTTTTATTTTTGTTATAAATTAAGTTAATTTAATTATATTTAAACTTTTTTTTTGTCTAATTTTTAATTTAAAAAATTTATAAAAATTTTTTAAAAACTAGCATTTTACTCAATCATGAATAAAATAGTTAACAATTTAATTGTTAACTATTTTTGATGCCTGAAGTACTGAAAAAATTAATTGATAATATAAGTTTATTACCTTGAATTTGAGATAAAACAGCTACAAAGCTAGCATTTTTTTTGTTAAATACAAAATGAAATTATATAGATGAATTGAGAAATAATTTGTTAGATATAAAAACTAAGATTTCAAAATGTGACATATGTTGATCATTAACAAACGTTGATGATGATATTTGTTCTGTATGTTCATCTTATAATAGAGAAAAAAATGTAATTTGTATAGTTGAAGAATATCTTGATTTGCTTACAATTGAGCAAACTGGATGATATAATGGAGTTTACCATGTCTTATGAGGAGCTATTTCTCCTATAAATTGAATTTTTGCATCTGATTTAAATATAAAGAAATTAATTGAAAGAATAGAAGATGCTGTTTGAACCGTAGAACTTATAATTGCAACTAATCCAAATATAGAATGAGAAGCTACAAGTGCTTATATAAAAGAAGAAATAAGTAGAAATTGATTAAGTTATAAAGTAAGGCTTACAAGATTAAGTAGATGATTAAGTTCTTGATATATAGAATATGCAGATAATATAACTATTCTTAATGCTCTAAAGGAAAGAAAGGAATATTAAAAAAAACGAATTATTTTATAATTCGTTTTTTTTAATATTTTTTATTATTTTAATAGTTTATCTATTGCTACTTTAAAAGATTCAAAAGGATAAGCTCAAGAAATTAATTCATATTCTCAAGTTTCATTGTTTATTAAAATACTTCCAGGTGTTCAAGTTATTCAGAAAATTTCACTTCAATCTTTTAATTGTTGTTTTATTTTTGCATCAAATTTTCAATCTGATATACATTTTGTTAAAGTATCTTTATTAGCTCATAATTTTACAGCTTCAGCTATTAAATAGTCCTTATCTGATTTTTCATCTTTATAAGATTTTTCAACTAAAGAGTAGTATCAATTACTTCATTTTTGTTCTCATAGACATTCTATTACTCTTGCTCAGTCCATTGCATTTTTATGGAATTCTAAAGGAAAACTGTTAAAGTATTTGTTTACCTTATCTCAGTATGTTGATTCAATACTTGAAGGAACATCTGAATTATGTAATTTAGCACAAAAAGGACATTCTAAATCACTATATTCAATCCATGATACTTTTGCATCTTTATTTCATTTTAAAAATGTATTTTCTTTAATCTTTTTTAAAATTTCTTTATCTAATAATAAAAATCAATTAGCAGATCTTTTAGCTAAAGGATCATAATGAGATCAAATTTCTAAAGAATATTGTTTATCTTTAAGTTCTTTTAAATATTGTTGTATTTCTCATCCATCATCAATTTTATTTGTTGATAAAATTACAGCAGGTAAATATTTTATTTCATTGTTTTTTACATAATCACCAATTCAAGCATCACTATAATCTTTTTCAACAAATGTTGAAGCTTTAAAAAATGGTAATTGTTTTAATTGTGAAACTATTTCACTTGTTCAACAATTTTCACATCTTTTATCATCAATAATAGTTATTGTAACACCTTTTCATTTATTTGTATCAGTTGAAGATGTTCAAGTTTTATTTTCTACTCAATCAACACCATTATCTCAAGTTGAGTTTTTTCATATAAAAAATGCAAGTATTGCGATAATAATAAGTAAAAAAACTATAACTATGTAAAGTAAATTATTAGTTTTTTTCTCTGTTTCACAGCTATTAAACATGTTTATTATAATTAAAAATTAAGATAGTATATATTATATAAAAAATTATTAAATATCAAATATATTATTAACCTCATGATATAGTTTGACAAGATTTTGTAACTTTATTCCGTTGGTTATTTATTCTTATAATATAATCTAGGTTATTGTACATATCTTGAACTATTGAATCATATCTACTTCTAGTTATTTGTATTTGTTTTTTTCTAAAATCTTTTAAGACTTTTAATTTATTGACTTGTAATAAATCATATGCAACTTTTCTAAATATTGATAGTTTATATTCTGCTAAATCCATACAGGTAGATTTTTGAAAATATTTTGAAGATGAATATACTTGTGTTTGTTTTTCATTTGTACAAGATAGATATTCTTGAATAATTGAGTCATCATAAATAGGACTACAAAGTTTATCATATTTTCTCCAAAGTGTTCAGTATTTTCCAAGAGAATCATTTATATAATTAATTCAATCAATATATGTTTCTTTTCTTGTTGATCAAAAATAATAGTTTGGAGAATTTTGTAAAGATTTTAAAAAATTTTCAGCATCTTTATCTATTTCTTTGAATTTTATATCAAAAATAATTTGGTAAGCTATTTCTTCTGTATTCTTGGTTTCCATGCAAACAAAAGAATCTATACTTCTTGCTCAATTATCTTCATTTGCTTGTATACATTGATCAATTTCTGATTGATAACTACATGAACTAGCATATATTTGAGTTATTATTGTAATTGATAATATTATGGAAATGAAAAATTTCATATTTATTTTTTAGATTTAAATATATTTATTACTTTTAAAGCTGTTTTTCAACAAATATGTAAAGAAAAAACAGATACTCTTTTGAAAATATTTACTCATTGAGCTAAAGTTTTTTTTCATGTTGATGTTTTGCTTGCAGCTCAAAAGATAGAAGCTAAAGCTCATCATATAATAAATCATGTAATTATTTTATCAAATTTTGATATAGATTTGTCTACTTTTTTCTTAAACATAATTAATCTGTTATTTTATCAATTTTAATATTTTTTGTATTTAAAGTTAATTTTGGAATATGAATTATTAATAAATTATTTTCCATAATTGCTTTTATATGATTTGAATCAAGATTTTCAGGTAATATAATGTTTCTTATAAATTCTCACCAAAAACATTCATTATTTCTTATAATTCATTTTTCATAGTATATGTCTGGTTTTTTTCTTTTTCATGTTATTTGCAGTACACTTGATTTTATAGTTAAATCTATGTCTTTCAAATCAATTCAAGCAATAGGGGCTATAATTGTTATACTATCATCTTTTTCTATAACATCTAGTGCTACTTGTCATACATTATTTTCATTTTCTTTAATTTCTTCATCAAGAGTTTCATAATCATTTTCGTTTCATCATCAAACTCAAAATAGCTTAAACATAAACGTAAAATTAAGTTATTAAAAAATAATATGAAGAAAATTCATATTGTATTTAATTTATTATATTAATTTTTGTAAAAAAACAAATTAAATGCTAAAATGTAATTTAGTAATTATTAATATTATTTTTAATGAATTTTGCAAAATTCAAAGAAGCATTGTTGGATAAATTTATAAGTTTAAAACTACATTCAAAAAAGATAACTGTAAAAGAAAAAATATCTTTTTTGGATCAATTTAGTACTTTGCTTACTTCCTGAATTCCTATAACAAATGCTTTGGAAATTATTTCTTTTCAAACAAATAATAAAAATTTAAAATCAATTGTTAATAATATTTCTATTGATATAAATAAGTGAATTTCTTTGAAGGATTGTTTTTGAAAATATCCAAATATTTTCAAGATTTTTGATTTATCTATAATAGAAATGTGAGAATTGACTGGTAAAATTTGAGAATCTATGGAAATATTGAAAAACAAAGAAGAAAAATTAAAAGAGATAAAAACAAAAATAGTATGAGCTTTTATTTATCCATCTATTATTATTACTTTATCTTTGATAATGATAGTGATTTTTATAATTTATGTTATTCCAAAAATTACAGATATGTATAGTGATGCAAGAGTTAACTTACCACAATTAACAACGATTGTAATTAAAATATCTGATTTCTTGCAGGAAAATATAATGTATATATGTATTTTTCTTGTATTATTTATTTTATTGATTTATTTTTTAAAGACCTATAAGGTTACAAAATATTATTTTGATAAATTTATTTTACATATTCCTTTTGTTTGAAATTTGATCAAAAAAAATATTTTGTCTATGTTTACTTCTTCTTTATGAACGTTACTACATAATTGAGTTATAATAAATAAATCTTTAGAGATTACTTCTTGAGTTGTAAATAATGATTATTATAAGAGATGAATAGAAGACATAATTGTATGAGTTTCTGCTTGAGAAAATTTATCAAAATTGATGTGAATTGAAAATATTGAGAGTTGAAAAAAAAGTTTTTTGTTTCCATTAGAATTATCTTCTATTGTTAAGATTTGAGAGCAAACATGAAAATTATCTGAAATGTTGTTAAAAATTTCTAATAAATATAATAAAGAAATAGATGAAGTAGTAAAAAATCTATCAATTGCTTTGGAGCCTATGATTATAATATGAGTTTGAATTGTTATTTGAACATTAATTATGGCTATAATGCTACCGTTTTTCAATATGGTTAATGTTATTTAGACAAAATGAATAATTTATATTTTAGATTAGTTATATAAAAAAATAATTGATAAATATGTCAATTATTTTTTTTAGACTAAAAAGTTTAAGTATGATATTATTAGTAGGATTATTTAAAAAATTTATTATTATGTTCTCTGAAAAATTAGAAAATAACTTTAGTCTTGAAGCACCAAAAAATCAAGAATCTCTTAAAAATCAAATAGATTCAAATGATATGAAAGAATATGATTTGCAAAAAATTATAAACATTATTATAAAAAAAGAAATTGATTTAAGTAGACCTTATGATAATCTTTTTGTTAAAAGATATGAAATATTGATAAAAGATAGGGGTAATGATTTGAGTTGATTAGAATGACTTGCATTTGCTAATGAAAAGATAAAAAATATAAGATGAGTTGTTGATACAAAAAATTTATATGAACAAAAAATAATGTTAACAGCAAAAGCAGATTTAACAGATTTAGTAAGTTTAATAAAATTTAAAAATGAAGCACTAAATGATGTAAAAGAAAAAATATGAGTAAAGAATATTGATGAATCATTAAAAAAATCTATATATGATATGATATCTTCTTGAGTCTTTGATTCAAAGGTATGGGATCAATTTAAGGCTTATAATGCAAAGAATTGATTAAATTTAAGGATAAGTGATCATTCATCAGATAAAGATAAAATGGATATTTTAGAAAGTATTCATCAAAGATTTATTTACTTAGCTGATTCAAAAAAGCTTATTTGAATTGATTATTTTTCAAAAAAAGATGAAGATCTAAAAGTAATAAATAAACCTCATGATAAAAGAAAAATACTAATAAGAAAAAGAGAAATGGCTTTTAATAATCAATTAAAAAACTGGTGAGTTTCAAGGGATGTAGAAATAAAAAATGCTAGAAAAGAATTACTTAATAAATATGCATGGGAAAGAAGTTTTGAAAAAATTACTTATGATAATATGGTTGCTTTCAAAGTAAATAAATCTTGAATAGAAACTGTTACTTGAAAAGTTGATGTTATGACTCCGTATTGAAAAGATCCTTTTGTAGAGGTTTATTCATCAGATTTAAGAAAAAAAGTAGTCTCAAATTTACCAGATATTTATTTAAAAGAAGTTTGAAAAAAAATATGAGAAAGTGATTTAAATATTATTAGGGATTTATTTAGTTGAAAAAAAATTAATTGAAAGAAACTTGAGTTTCAAGTTGTGATGTTTAAATCATGAAATCAAACTCAAATTCAGGATTCAATTTGAATTAGGTGATTAAAATTACATAAAGATACTGGTTATTTATGAGTAGTTAATGCAACTAGTAACGTTTTTGAAGATAATTTTTGAATTGATGATAAGAATAATGTATCTTTGTGAAATAGAAAGAAGATTGTTGTAAATAGATGAAATAAAGAAGTTTCATCAAAATTAAGTAAATGAATTAATTAAGAAATTAAATCTGAATTAAAAAACAATTGTATGGTATGTCAATTGTTTTTTTTAGACTTAAAAAATTTAATATGATATTATAGAAATGATATTTATATATTAATAAAAAATTATGGATAGAGATAATCATGAATTACAAAATTCAAAACAAGAGTTGGATTCAAAAAGCTTATGAATTGATAAATACGATTTGAGAGAATATGATTTACAAAAGATAATAGATATAATAAATAAGAAAAAAATTGATTTAAATAATTGATATAGTCAACTTCTTTTAGCTAAGTTTGATAGATTAATGGAAAAAAGAAATAATGATTGAACTTGATTAAATGGTTTAGATTTAGCTTATAAAAAGTTGGAATCAGTTTGATATGTTTTAAAGCAAAAGAAAAATGAAGAACAAAAAATTACAAATGAAACTAAAGAAAAAAAATCAAAATTATCAAATGATGTTGAATCAACAACTAAAAAAGAAAGGAAGTATGAAGTAACCAAAACAAAAGAATTAAATGCCTCTATTAGTAATACTTTTGATTGAGATACTAGTAGAATAGATTATATACAATGATTATCGGCACAAACTAGGGCTAGTTTGTGAAATATTCTTAGAAGAAGTGATTTAAAAAAAGTATTATTGGATTTACAAAAAGCTTTACCTGCTCCAAATGATAAATGAGAAGTTGAGTTGACTCCATTAAATAATAAAAACATAACAAAAGCTTTAAGAGATTTATGATACAAATTTGATAGTTTTTGGGAATCACCAGAAGCTGTTGCTATTTATTCAACAATTGAAGATTATGTTAAAACTCAAGATAATATGAAAAATATATCATCTAAAGATAAGTTAGTATTATTACTTGATTTTGATAAAAATGGTAAATTAGAAACAGATGTTAATTTCAATGTTTGAGAAGCTCAACAGTATTATATAGTATTAAAATGACTTACTTCGGATTGAATAGATAGTTTTATGAGAAGTTTATGATTTGTTAGTATGGATGACTTTTGAAAAGATATGTGAAGAAATTTATATTCAGCAAGAGAAATGTTTCAAAGGAAATTATGAAGTTCTTTAGAAAGAAAAATGAAACCTGGTGAATTAGCTCAGGAATGATGAAACAAAAAAGCTTTGGATAAAAATTATGAGGAAATTCCTGAAGAAGTTAAAAATAAAATTTGAGAAGAAATAGATAAAAATACAAATCTTGATAAAAAATTATCAACATTAAAAGATGTTGCTTTAATAAAATGAGTAAAAGATAAAATTAAAATGGAAGCTGTTAGAATCTGAGTATGATCAGTTAAATGAGTTTGAGCTAACTTTGATATAAAAAGGTTTGTTAATTGATATGTTGATAGTTTACAAGTTTGAATGATAAATTGAATTCCTTGAATAGCTTTTACTAAAAAAATATTTGAAGAAAGATTAAAAGATACTTGATTGAAATTATCCGCTTCACTTGCTAATTTTTATATTCCTATATTTTCTTGATCATATGAAAAAAACTGAATAAAAGTTGTATGATGATTATCTCCAGTGTGATGAGCTGGCGTTTTATCATATACTTTTGAATGAAATAAGGAAGTAAAAGAGTTGTTTTCAAATGATATAAAGTGAGATTATGAACCTTCTGTGTATGTATGAGTATCAACTATTTGAAGTGCTGTATGATTTTCTATAGATAAAGTTGATTCTGATACAAAAAAATGAATAGAAAAGGCTTTAAAATCAATGAAATGAAAACTTGATATAATTAAAAAAGATTTGTTAAAATGAAAAAGTTTTGAGGAAAGTAAATATTATAAAATTTCTGAAAATAAAGAGCAAGATAAGATTATATATGATGAATTAAAAAAAGATTATGATTCTTTTAAAAATGAAAAATATGCTGAAAAAGCTCTAGATGATATGATGAAATGATATTTAAATTATTACGAAAATGATTTATATAAAAATGCAAAATGATTTAAATTATCTCAGGTTTGAGCTTGATTAGCTTTTGTAGCAGAATATTTACCAATTCCTTATATTACTATGGTATTTCAGGATATAAAGCAAAAATGGAATTTAGTAAATCTTAGATTAGATGAAGAAGACTCAAATACAACAAGAGAGTTAAGTGAAAAAGATTTTAATAATGTCTGACTAAAAGTTGAAAAATATAAGTGATATAATGTATATTCAATTCCTGAAGATTATGATATTTCTAGTTTAAAAGATTCAGTTCAAGCAGAAAAATGATGAGATTGAAGATTGTATTTTGTTTGAGGAAATGTGCGTATTCATGAACATGCATCAGCATCATGATATACTAGAATTGCCGTCATAGATTGATGAAAGAAAAATAAAGATTGATTATATGAAGTAGTTGATGAAAAAGATTATTCTAAAATAAACAAGTCTATATGAGAAGTTGCTTTAAATAAAAGTGTTGATACTTGAATGGAGGCAAATGATGTAGTTTCAATAATGCAAGAAATACAGGAAAAAGTTGATGTAAGAAATATTGATAAAAAATTACAAAAATCAATTTATAGAATGCTTGTTAATTGAAAATTTGATTCAAAAGTTTGGGAAGAATTTGTAAGATATAACAATGAAAAATGATTGAATATAAATTTAAGTGATAAATTGACAGATGAACAGAAAAAATTTTTACTTGAAAAAGTATTTTGAAGATTTATGGTAACTTATAATATTTTACAAAAAAATTGAGTAGATGTATGAGATGATAATACAATTTCATATATGAAAAGAATAAGTATGAAAGAGTTTGATAAAAATTGAAGATGAAAAATGTGATCAAGAGAGAGTTTTTTTGATAAAGAATTTAAAAAATGGGGAGTAAGCAGTAAAGAGATAAATTCTGCAAGGGATGAACTGTTAAATAGGTTTGAATGACAAAAGAAATTTGGTATGAAAACTTATGATAATATGGCGAGTTTTGTATTATCTTCTTTATGAGTTGTTCCGCTTGTATGAAAAACTGAAGTTGCTATCCCTAATTCTTGAGATCCATTTGTAAAAGTAGAGTCTTCTGATTTAAAAAATAGAATGGTTTCTTCTTTACCTGAAAGTTATTTAAGAGATGTATGAAGAAAAATTTGAGAATCTAATATAAACTTAATTAGAGAACTTTTCAATTGAAAAGAAATAAATTGAAAAAAATTAGATTATGAAGTAATTATGTTTAAATGGTGAGATTGTTTTAATGATGCAGTTGCAATAAGATGATTAAGATTAAAAGATAATAAATGAAGAGTTGTTTCTATAAGTTCAACAAGTGATGTATATGCTGCAGATAATAGTAGTACAAATTATTGAATAACTTTTACTGGGGATAAGGAGAAAGAGAATACAAGAACATGAAATGAAACATGAAATGAGACTTGAAATGAAACATGAAATGAGACTTGAACTGAAACATGAACTGAGACTTGAACTGAGACATGAACTGAGACTTGAACTGAGACATGAACTGAGACATGAACTGAGACTTGAACTGAGACATGAACTGAGACATGAACTGAGACATGAACTGAGACATGAACTGAGACATGAACTGAGACATGAACTGAGACTTGAGATGAAACTTGAACTGAAACTTGAACTGAGACTTGAGATGAAACTTGAACTGAGACTTGAGATGAAACTTGAACTGAGACTTGAGATGAAACTTGAACTGAGACTTGAGATGAAACTTGAACTGAAACTTGAACTGAAACTTGAGATGAAACTTGAGATGAAACTTGAGATGAAACTTGAACTGAAACTTGAGATGAAACTTGAACTGAAACTTGAGATGAAACTTGAACTGAGACTTTACCAGAAAATACAGATGAATCAACAGATGTTCCATCTCAAAGTGAAGAATAAATAATTAGTAATTAAAAAACATGAAAATATATTATTTTTTATATTTGTTAAGTGATAGTGATATTAAATTTTTATTTAGAACTATAAATGGATTAAAATCTTATAATGATATTGATGAGTTAATAAAAAATAATTTTTATAGAGTATGATTTAATTATAATTCTGATATTGTAACTAATAGCACTATTATTTTAGAAATATGGTTGTTTATAAAGTATATATGGAAAAAATATTGAGTTAAGCCAGATGAAATAAATTGGATAATGTGAGATAATTTAGTTATAATTAATGAAACTCTCTGGTTATCAAGAGATAATAATTTGATAGAAATAGAAAATTCATGAAAGTGTTTGTTTTTTTTAAGCAGATATGATTTTTATAATCCTTTTTGGTTTTTGTGGCAAAAAATATCAACAATTAATAAAAAATTTCCAAAGTTAATTTATCCTAATAAAAATTTAGATAATTATTATAGAGCAAATGATAAGTTGATGTTTATTATAAATATTTATGAAAATAGGAAAGAACTGATTTGAGATTTTATGATTTCTTTATTTAAGGTAAAATGAACTATTGATATAAAAAATGTATTAAATTTACGGAAAAGTGTAACTTGAAAGGATAATGTAGTTTTAAAAATGGCTTGGTGAACAGATAATGGTAAACATATTCAATTAATTGATATTAATGAGTATGTATCAAGGCAAGATTTACTTGAATATCTTAAATTAAAATATGTAAATAATATTGGTGAATATTGAAGTAATATATATTTTGTTGATTATTATTATATTGATTCAGAAATTAGATTATATTTATCAAATGATAGAAAATCTAATAAATATAAATTATTTAGTTTGAAAAAGAAAAATAATTTAACATCAAAAGTTGATTTGTATTGAAAAAGCAATTTCAGTACTTGAAATAATATTAAAGTTAGTTGGGATTTATTGGATAAAAAAGAATTATCTAAAGAAATTTTTGATTATGCTGAAATGATATTTAAAAAAAATAATTTAGATGTGTCAGTTATAGAATTTATAATTACGAATACTAAAGAATTGAGATTTTTAGAGATAAATACTTTATGATGATGTCTTATGTTTAAATGAAAAGATGAAGATAATATACAAGCTCGGATTACTAATTGGTGGGATAAATTAGTATCAAAAGAAATTAAAAATTAAATTACGATATAGTCAATATATATTTGTAGACGAAAAAAAATTAATATGTTATTATATAGGTAATAAATTTATATAATAACATATTTTTTATGGATAATTTTGAAAGTTGAAACAATCCTATGGATAGAAAAGAACAACCATTAACAAAAGAGGATTTACAAACTACTGATTTATCTGAGATGTCTAGAATTATTCTAAATTGAAAAATAAATCTTTATAACGATGAACACAAGGATTTTATAAAAAAATTTTTAAATCAAGTTAAATCAAAAAATAATAAAAGTGAATTAGAAAAAGATGATATAAGAAGTGTTTTTACAAATGAATGAGCTGCAGTAAGGAAAATTGTAAGATTGATAAATGAAGAAAAACAAAATATAAAGGAAAAAACAAAAGATGATTTGATTACGTTAAAAGATTTTTTGGAAAATGAGAATAATTCCAATAATACGAATTCTTCAGAAAGTCATATACAAGCTCTTTATGAATGAACAAAATATAATAAATTGGATATAAATTCTGCAATTAATTCTTTAAAAGATTGATTATTGTGAGATAAAATTAATCCAGAGTTTGTAGATTTTATGAAAAAACTTAGTAAATATTTTTATTATATATTATCTCATAATTCTACAAGTTGAGATGATTGAGAAGAGAATCTAGATGATGAAATTAAAAGATTTAAAGAAAATTCAAAGTTTTATTTATTTTGAGCTTCAAAGTGAAATTGAGAAATAGTTGATTTAGCTAGGTTTATGATGGATCAATTATGAGATGACTTTTTTGCAATAACTAAAGGTAAAGAAATTTCAAAACAAAAAAAAGATGATTTAAGAAGTTTATATAAAGTAGATGTATTGAATAGTGAAAAAGTTGAAGATTTTAATATATCAAATTTAAATTCTTTACTTTGATATATTTCTGATTTTTGATGAGTTGACCAATGAGCTAAACCAGATTGATTTTTAAGATGAAAAAATAGTAAAACATATAGTTGATTTTTTAGTAGATTATTTACTTCATGAGAATGGTCTCAATCAAAAATAGTTTGAGAATTACAAATATATAATAAATTAAAAGAAAGAGTAAGTAGTGTTTGAGAACTTAAAGATTTAATTGCTGAAGTTGTATATCCTTGAAACCAAAATTGAAAAGCACAAGTTGATTCTATTTTTTCTTCTTGAAATGATGATAAAGTAAAGGATTTATTAAGGAAATTTCAACAAATTTCTTTATGAAAGATTTCACAAACAAGGGATTTGGAAGCAGTTACTTTAAATAATCAAGAGCAATATAATGAAGTAGAAAGAAATGCAAAAGAAGATTTAAAATCTATAGAAAAAGTTAAGGAAAAACTTACTTCTTCAAAAGAATATAAAGAAAAGTTTAAAGAGTTGATATGATTATGAGCAACAAGTACTGATGCAAAAAAAATTCTTGATAATTGGACATATACAGTATTATCAAGTCCAGAGATATATGCTTGAATTAATTTATTATTAACAAAAACTATTACAGTTAACAAGGTTGTTGATGATTTATGAAAGACTTTATCTGAATCAAAAACAGAAAAAAAGGTTTTGAGATGACAGCCTTATTTACTTATATGATTAAATTTAGCAAGTATAAAAAATAGATTTTGAGAATGATGAAAATATACTATTGATTCTTGAATTAGTGCTAATTGAGCTGTATGATTAGATGGTTTAGCATTACCATTATCAGTTTGATGAAAAGCTTGAGTTACACTTAAAGATGATAATTTAGGTATTCAAGATTGAGAATTAAAATGAAATTGGAAAATAATTTGATGAGTTTCTGTATGAAAGGATATTTTAAAGGATTGAAAAGTTGTTACTATGGCTTCAATAGATTTGAATTGGAATTCAAAAATTGATGCTATAGAAACTCAAATATTTAAAAATAAGAAATTACTTTCAAATTTAATTGATAAAAATTGACAAGTTAGTGAAAATTGAATAGAAGATACAAAAAAAGCAATTGTTGAGATGAAAAAAACTCTTTGAGATGGGGCTACAAATGAACAAAAACTTTATTTAGAAGTTCTTGAGACAAATTTAGTTCATCTTTCAAATGCTTTGAAACAAGCTATTAGTGATAAAAATTTAAAGAATATAATTTTATCAACATGGTTAAAATCAGTAGTTTCTGATTTTGATGTAAACATAAAATCTGCTAATAGTTGAATGAATTTATCAGGATTACATATTTGATATATATTTTGATTAAATTTATTGTCTCTTGGTATAAATATGGAACATATTCAATGATCATATAGAAGGTCTTCTTTTGAACAAAGAAGTAATGATTATGATAGACAAAGATGAAGACTTAAAAGTTTATCTGTTGATTTAAGTGATAAACTTACTATAAGTTCTGACAAAAAAGAGGTCATAGTTAATTCGTGAGTTGAAGTTGTTGTTAGTGATGATTCAAAAGGAACTATTAGTATAGAAAAAAGTTATGAAACTTGAGAAACTATATTAAAATCCAATAAAGAAATTTATATATCTTCAAAAAAAGAACATAATTCAGATATTTATAATACTTTTAAAATAGTAGCCTCAAATAATGTATCGTGAGATATAAAGTGAATTGAGTGACAGGTATCTGAAAAAGATGTAAATATGAAATTAATAACAGAGCAATTCAATTGATTATGATTAAATCTTCCTTCTGATTTTTGAAAAAGATTGTATTTATGAGTTCGTTGAAAAATAAAGTGATTTCAAGCAAAAAATTTATTTTCTTATATTGATAGATTTCTAAAAGATCCAACTGAAAATAATTTAAGTTTTTTGAAGTCTAAATTTGTTCAATATCCTGTATTATTTTGATTTAATACTTCTTCTTGATCAAAAAATAAAGACATGATAGATAGTATGAGTTTGGATGATATGAAAATATTGGCTACAAATATGCAAAAACTTACATGGTGAGATAATAAAGTTAGATCACAATCAAATAAGGATTTAATAACATTTGGGAAAAAAGATTTGAAATTATTTGAAAGTGTTTCAAAAGCTGAAAGTAATTTATTTGCAAAAGAGTGATTAAAACAAGCTTCAATTGATAATTTATTAGGTGCTAAAAATCTAGCTTTTACAGATATAGAATCTTGAAATTGAAACTTTGATCGTAGGAGGTTATCTGATTTATTATGAGATTGAAAGACTAGTGCTATATCTATTGTTGCTGCTACTCCAAAGATGTGAAATCATTGATTAAGTATTGTTCCTTGAGTTGATGTGCAATTATATTGAGATTATGTAAGAGTAACAGATTTGATTGCGAAAAACTTTATATTGAGCAAAGTATCAAGTTATATTGATGAAAATCTAATTAAATTAAACAATAATTTTAAAAATAATGATATTATAAAAGATTTAGTTATAACAAAAAATGAATATTTAGAAATGATTTTGACTTGAAAAACACCTTATTGAGTTCAGGTAAAATTAGATCAGATAAAATCAAAAAACTGATTACAAAAATTAACTTTAGCAATTAAACCTTCTGAGTTTATATCGTTTAATGCTTGATTTGAATGAAATGAGTGTTTTAATGCATGACTTAGTTTACTTTTATGAAAAATATCTTTGTCATACAATAGAGAATGAAAATCAGTAACTGAAGTTACAAATGATATTTGAAATCCAGATACAAGTATGGATAACTATACAGTGTGACTTTCTATAATGAATACTAATGAAATTGTAAATAGAGAAGAAGTTAAAACAATTCCTGAAAATTCACCAGAACCTGATACCATTCCACCAGAACAAAATACTGATAACAATGTTTGAACAGCACCAATAAGTTCTTGACCAGATACTGAAGTAGGAAATCAGGAAGATGAATAATTTATAAATATTAATTTTTTATGAAAGTTTATTATTTTTTAAATAATGTATCAAGAGATTGATATAAAAATACCATTTCTAAAATCAATCTTCTATCAAATCCAGAAGAGACTATTTCTAGTTTGATAGAAAAATATTATAATAAAGTTTGAATAAAAAATAAAGAATGAACTTCAGATGCAAATTTTCTAGAAGCTTTAAGTTTTATAGAATTTTTATCAGAAAAAAACAAAAAAACATATGATGAAGTATTATCTAGCATAAAATGGGTTTACGATGATAATTTTTTTATATACAATGAAGTAGTTTATATTTATGAAAATAACTCTTTTCAAGCAATAGATACAATTAATTCAAAAGTTTATTTTGTGACTTCTAGGGATAGTTTTTCTTCTCCTTTTTTTCTTATTTTAAATAGTTTATCAAATATTAATAAAAATATAAAAATAGTTAAATTTAATTTTAGGTTAGATAAATGGAATTTTATAGATAAGGCTTATTATATCTCAAAATTGTATAAAAATAGAGAAAAGTTTATTTGAGATATTATTTTTCCATTTTTTCAAAATAATAATCCAAAACTAATAAGAGAATTTTTTGAATATGTAAAAACTCTTATTTGAAGTAGAATCTTAATAAAACAAAATTTTTGAGATATGTGAAATTGATTAAGAGCTTTAGATTTAGATGATTTACCTGATGATAGACTTGAGATGGTTAAAGATAAATTTTTTGCATTAAGTAATAATAATTATTATATATGAATTTATATTGTTCCATATGTTTGTATAAAAAAGGAATATAGGGTTTATTACAGATATGATCAATATAAGAATAAAACATATATTTATAGTGTAAAAAACAGAATAAATAATATTTGAGATGAGGTATTTACAAAAACTTCTATGAAAATTTATGATAAAATAGATGTGATATGGGAATATATGGATGTGAAATCATTAACAAAGGAGAATATTGACTTTATTAATAAAATTTGTATTATTATAAAAGATAATTGTGGTGTTTTAGAGTTTTTTGAGGACTATTTTTGAAACAAAATATTTTGTGAAATAAACTCTTTATGATGAAGTTTAACGTTTTCTTGAAAAGATGAAAAAAATATGTTACAATATTATAAAGATTCTTGGAAAATGATTTATTAATTAATTTTTTTATATGAAGAAAAAGAAAAAAATATTAATTTATGCTTTAATTTTTTTAATTTTTATAGCTTTATTAAGTACTTTTTTGCTTTATAATAGTAAAAAGAATACTTATGGGGATTCTATAAAAGATTTATATCTTAATAATAGTGGAAATGATATCAAAGATATTCCATCACAAAGTGATGAATAGAACATTACTTGTTTGATTATTTACTTTTTTGGGAGTAAATAATGCTTTTTGAATTTCTGTAATAGATTCTAATAGTTTTCAAACGTCTTGTCCTTGAGCGGTAGTTAATGAAAATATTTATATTACTTGATCTACTTTGAAAATCTATCCTACTGATTTGATTAGATCTGCAAGTAAGTTATTGTTTATAAGAAACGAAGAATCTACTGTAAGTATATGGGAAAATGCAAATAATACTTTATCTTCGTGATGTTATAAAGAGTTGGATTCTGCTTGAACTTGATGGTGAAGATTGAGTAATGTTGTTCAATGAAATAATCAATATGTATGAGCTTTTAAAAATTTTTGATCAATTTGTGATGTTTCAACTATGAAAAGAACAAATACATCTTTACCAAGTATTCAATTTGTTTATAATGTAGCTTATAAAGAAGAACTTTCTTTAGCATCTTGAACAAGTAGTTATTTTTACTATCCATATATTTCTTGAGTATTATCATCAACTCCTTCTTATTTAGCAAATCAAACAAAAAGAAATTGGTGAGATGTAATAAATCATCCTTTAGAATGTCATAACTTTACTTTTTCTTTTTGTTGAGATTGATTTTTAGATTCAACTCACTGAGAAACTTGTGATGATTGAAATAAAGTTGACTGAGATTGATGTAGTTCAACTTGTCAAACACAAAGTACTACGACTTGTAATAGTTTGATAGGAACTCCAACTAGTTGAAACATACCTTTAACAACAAATTTTACTTGTAATGCTACAAATGCATCAACTTACAGAATAGATATATATAGTTGATCAACTATAATAAATACAATTAATTCAAATGCATGATCATATGTTTTCTCAAATACTTGAACTTATACTGCTAGATGTACTGTTAATTCAAATGTCACTAGTAATTCTTGTTTAACAACAATCAGTGCAAATACAACAAGTATAAATCCTTCAATACAAATTGATAAAGTAGATGCAAATCCTTCAGATTTAGATTGAAATATTTGAAATGATACGCAGACAGTAAATGTTTGAAGTTGAGCTATATTTAAAATAAGGGTTACAAACAATTGACCTGAAAGTTTAACTAATTTAGTATTAACTGATGCTGTTGCACCAAATTGTGCTTGAAGTGTAACTTTACCTTGAACATATCCTAGTACTTGGTCATCTTTTTCTTTTTGATGATCATGATCGTATACAAATTGAGTTTTAGATCCAGGTGAGTATTTTGAATATGTTTGTGATAAGTCAAATACAACAGCAGGATATACAAATTCTGCTACTGTAAATTGAGAATGAGTTATAAGTCATCAAAATGTAAACGATACTGATACTACTGTAGTTTTAATCCCTTCTGTTAATTGACCAAGTTGTTGAACTGCTTGATGATATTCTTTTTCTTATAGTGATACAGATTGGTGAAGTACTACATTTTGTAGTTCTTGAACTCCTAATCCAAATCCACCAGCATTTCCTGCTCAGTGATGAAGTACTACCCGGACATGTGATTTAAATTCAAGTACTGTTTCTTGTAATGCATCTAGATGATCTCCTTGATGATGATGATCAGCAAGTTGTACAAGAATTAGTATTCCATATTTAGAACAATTGTGACAATGAAAAATGATGTCAGCTCCTTGAACAATAGAAGTTGTTTGTTTATGAAGTCTTAGTGTATGAAAAATATGAGTTGATTGTGATGAAGATGGTGATAATTCTGTAAAAGCTATTACTAATCAAAAAAATCCAACATTGATAAGCTGATCAGTAAGGATGGCAAGCTTTAATTGTACTTATAATGATGTAACTAAAGTATATAATCCAACTTGTTATGTTGTAAGCGGTAGTTCTACTGTATATCCAACTAGCACAACGTCTTTATCATGTAAAACTAAATTATGAGTTGAATCTTGATGAGGTTGATGATGATGAGGTTCAAGTTATTGTTGAGATTGAATAGTTCAAAGACCTAATAGTAATTGAGAAATGGAGGAATGTGAAAAAGTTAATTGAACTTTTCCTGTTTGGTGTAGTTCTGATTGTAAGACTCATAATTATACATATCCAGGTTGAGATCCATTACCACCAACTGTTTTGACGTTTCCTGGATGATGAAGTATATATTTTAGTCCATATTGACAACTTGTTATTTGAGCTTGAAGCAATCCTTTTACAGTTCTATGAACTTTACCATATGTTTGAAATGATTCATCTGAAGATATATTTATGAATGCTCCATTATGTGTTTATAATACTGATCCTTCTGTTTTATTAAATACAAATGATACAGGATTTTCATATAAATGTAGTGCTAATAATATTTGATGGTTATATCCTTGAGTAGTAAAAACTTTTGAATCTTTAAATAATTGAGTTTGAGTAAATATAAAATGAGTAAAAATTACAGATAGTTCTAATTATAAGGATACGACTTTAAAAATGAGTATTGAATGATATCCAGATGCTTACTTTGCTTCTAAATTAAAAGTTAGGGTTTCTAAACCTGCTGTTGCAACAGTTTGATGATGAACTTCTTTTATAAAAAATAATAATGTAACATCAGATATTAATAAAGTTGTTTCTTGATGATATTGAAATGAGGATAAAAATAAAAATTTTGCTTGAGCATGAATTTCTTCAAGTAATATATCAAGTTATACAAATACAGTTACAAATGTTCCTGCTATAACAAAAATTTCTTCATGACAAACTGCAAAAACACAAATTAGTGTAACAAAATTAACTACAACTAATGTTTCTTGAAGTAAAAATATAAATGATGCTTTATCTAAGTTTAATTGACTTGATAATGTATTTATTGTAAAGAATTGAGATTTAGTTGTTAATTCTGCAATTACTTGAACTTGAGTAAGAACATATATAGTTGAATGATGAAATTTGCTTATAAACCATAATATAACTTATTCTGACAATATAGCATTTGTAGTAAAATGATGAAATATAATAATTGCATCTAATGTAACTCAAATTAACTGAACTTTTATATCTATACCAGTTTCTTGAGCTTGATGAAAAATAATTTCAGTTTATAGTCAATCAAATAAATTGGTTGTAAATTGAAGTTTGTATTGAGATACTTCTGATTTAGTTGGAAATAGACCATATATAGATTCAAAAGATGGTATATTAAATGTTTGAACAATTGTAAGTTTTTGATCTAGTTTATTTGTTAAGCAAGCACCTTTAGTTTGAGATTTTATATGAGAATATATGAAATCCACAAAGGTTGCTAAGTAATTTAATTAATTATGGATAAATTTAGGAGAAATTTGTTAACTGTAGGTTGATTATTTGTTTTAAATTCAATTTTGTCTTCTTGTTCTGATATGACAAAAAAATTGGTATCAGAAACTAGTGAAAGAGCTAAAAATATTGTAGATTGAGATGGTGAAATATGAAAAAAACAAGAAGGTAGTACAAAAAAAGTACAAGGGGATTCTAAAGATATAGATTTAGAAATGAGAGTTAGTAGAACTTATGTTGAATCATTAAAACTAGCTTGAAAATATGATCTTGAATTTTTTATGCAATTTTTTTCTATAAAAAATCTTGATCAATTTAATGCTAAATTAAAAGAAATACAATCAAACTTAAAAAATAAAGATGGTGTTTTATCATCTGAAACATTAGAATATGTTTATATAAGATATTATTCAAAAAATACAGAAAAACTTGAGCCAGAAATAAGAAAAAGACTTTGAGTTTATAATGATATGCTTTGATATAAGGATTATCCAAAAGCTAAAACTTGAAAATTAAAAGTTTTTTGAATGAATGATTATTACTGAGTTTATAATTGATTAAATAAAAAGTGAACATTAATAAATGAGAATTTATTTTGAAAAGTTCCTGAAACAATTTCATGAAATAGAAATGAAATAATCGTATCAGATTTCAATTGACAAAAAATATTATGTTTTTATGTATCTTGAAAATTGTATTTAGCAACTTATGTTTCTCCTGGAGCTTCTTGACATAATACATCAGAAGTTAGAAAAGTTTGAGAAAGATTATTAGATAAATATCACTTTTCTAAAACATATCCTAAAATAAAGAAAAATTGAAAAGTTGTATCAAAAGATGATGATCCAAATGATTTTGATATAACTAAATCTTGATGAGCTATAATGCCTTATGCAGTTAATATAGATTGAGATATACGGTTACATTGAAGTGATTCTAGGATGAACTGAAATCCTGAATCTCATGGATGTGTAAGAGTTCCTCTTTTTTATATGAAGGAAGTTTATGAAAAGGTAAATTCATTATGAAAAGATAATGTAATAATAGACACAACAAAACTTTATTAAAAAAAAGATTAGAAGAAATTTTCTTCTAATCTTTTTTTATTAAATCTTTTCATTCTCATGAGATTTTTGTTGCAATAAACTCTGTTATTATTCAGAAAATCATTCATTCTACTATAATCCAAAAAGGTGAGTATCAGTTAAAAACAGTGTCTTTCATCATATCTACTAGACTTTTATATGCAAATAAACATAAAACAAAGTTCATCCATCATCAAAGAAATATTCATCTAAACCAGAAATTTATAGACAATTTTAGATATGGATGATATGTAAGAATTCAAAATATTCATATAATAGCTCATAATGTTATATACCATAACCAAACTCAGAATCTTAAAAACATACTTACATCATTAAAGATGTATGGTATCACAAAAAATGCAATTCATCAGAATATTGCTCAAATAGCTTTTCAAATAATTATTCTTTGTATAAGTTTTGATTTTATTTTCATACATAATAAATTATATGATAAAGTATTTTTATTATAGACAAAAAATAGAAATAACAAATATTTTTAAAGTTCATAAATATTATTTAATTTGATGAATAACATAATTTATGTTATTATTTATATGTAATAATAACCATAATTTATGGCATTAGAAAATAAAGAAAATAATTTAGATAATCCAAATATATCAAATTATCAAAAACAAAATATTGATAATCTTAATTTGATGCTAAAGGATATAAAAGAATGAGATATAAGTAATGAAAAATTACAGCATATTGTTGATTATATCTTTGATTTATCTGAGATAGAGTCTATTTATGATACTGAAAAAAATGAAATAAAATCGTTTTTGAAATCATCATTACAAGGAAAATTATCAAATAGTTTATCAAAATATAATGTTTCAAATTTTGATGTAGATTGACAAAAATGATTAGATGATATAGAACAAGAAAATTACAAAAGAACTATTCAAGATATAATAGGTAAAATAATGGCATTATGATGATTAAAAAAGTTTTTAAAAATTCATAAAGATATAGATTTAGATAATTGAGTTGATTTATATATATCCAATGCAATAAAATTAGACAAACATATTTTGTGAGAAAAGTGAACAAAACATTTTGTTGAAGAAAAATTTCAACAATATACTATGATGACTGAAAATGATTTAAATGATATTAAAAATAAACAATTTGATATTACTTCAAGACAAAGTTGGGGAGATTTATCAATGTTGTTTTTTAAGGAATTTTGAGATTGAGCTGAGGATGTTTTGAGATTTCTTTTAAATATTCCTTCTTGAGTATTTTTGATACCTAGATATACAAAATATAGAATAGACTTAAATAGTCAGGATTTACAGAAATCTACTGAATCTGAAATAAAAATTAATGAATTGGTAATACAAAATCCTTCATTAATGCTTGTAGAGCTTCTTTGAGAAAAATGAATTATTTTATTGAAACAGTTGAGTGAAATGCTATTAAGCTGAAAACAGTGAGATATAGCAACTTTAATGGTTACTATTATGTGATTGTTAGCTTGATGAGCTTGAGCTACAAAAATGTGATTAAATATGTATAGATCAAATTTAGTAAAATCAGCTAGAATTGCCTGAAAAGAATCAAGAATAGCTTGAGAAACTAGTTCAAGACTTGCAAGAAACAATATAAAAACAGTTTCTTCAAAAGTTGGAAAAATTGAAGAAAAATTATCTTGAATTGATGATATTGTTTGATGAGCTTGAGTTTCTTATTTGTTTAAATATTGAAGACAATTAACAAAAACAGAAGAAACAAATAGAGTATTATATTTTGATAATTGATTTGAATGAACTTTAAATCAATGAGATGTATGAACTTGTTATTTTTTAGCATCTTATGAGATGATGAAAACTACAAGAGAATGAAAATTAAATTTATTAAATATGATTGAAAAAATAGATAATAATTGAGAAGTTTCTTATAGTATAAATTTTCCATGATTTGAAAAAAATATGATTGTTTCACAAAAAGAAATAGATTTAGTAAATTCTAAGTGATATGGTTTAAAAACCTGAAGCTTATGAGACCATATTATATCTGTAGCTCATATGAAGTATATGTATGAAACTAAATCAGAAGCTTTTTTAAGTAAAAATATACAGTTTGAGGATTATATAAAAAATCATAAAAGACAAAGATATGCTGATATGATTTTTGAAAGTTGACAAGAAGAGAATGCTATAAAATTATTGATGTGAAAAGAAAATGTAATAGTTGATTATTTTTATATTTCAAATGATGGATTATGATTTAATCATTGAGAGATGTTTTTACCACCAAAATGATTACAAAAAACATCAAATAAAATTTCTTATGATCAGTTATCAAATTTTTTTGAGGAATGAGCTATGATATGAGTATGAACAAAAAGAAAAAAAACTCCGTGAATCACTTCAGAAAGAGAATTTGGAGTTGAATATGATGATTTTAATTGAAACAAGGTAATTATACTTTGACCTCATGCTTATTGGGTAAAAAATATTGATATAAAAAATTGATTTATTGAACTTTCTGAACCTTTTCAAAGTACAAAGATTGTTAAATTTAAATTAGAACAATTTAGTAAGATATTTAATTCTGTTACATTGATAAGAAAAAGAAAATAAGTTTTATATAAGTTTAGTCATATATTCTCATTCTAGAGTATATCCTCTTTTTTTATAATACTCTCTTACTCATACTCAAGCTATTACAGCTACTTTTTTGTATCAGTTTTCTTTTGCTATTTTTTCAGCTTCTTCTATAAGTTTTTTTCAAAAACCTATATGTTGTCCAAAAGTGCTTCAAGCTTCTCAGATTGATAATTGATCTCAAAAAGTATGTATTTCACGGATTAGAGCAGAATTTTCTATTTCTGGGAGAAGAGAGTAGAGATTATCATTTTGTCATTCTGGACTTGATCTGGAATCATTAAATAAGTCAGTACATTTTGATGATCCTGAAACAAGTTCAGGATGACAATTTCAGTTCGGTAATCTTAACCTTAACAAACTAAAAATTGTTCTATCTTCTGGGTCTTCAAAAGTTAAAAGGTACTCTGTTCATCCACTTGCTTCATATTTTAAAGTATGTAAAGTTGCATCTTGTGGATTATTTTTTTTGTCTTTTATTTCTCTATGTCTTATATCAAGCATTTTTATTCCTTTACTTTCTAGTTTATTTTCAACTATTTGTCTTAAATTACTTAGAGTTGATCAATGAAGAATCTCAGAGGCTGGTATATCTCTGTAAGTTCTATTTATTCTTACATATTCGGGAATATAGCTTTCTAAATCGCACATCAAATCTATAAGAGTTTCATCATCATAAGCTTTAAACTTTCAAGCTTGCCATATCTTTGTAAGAGGAGAATTTTGGGTGACTACCATAGGGTAAATTTTGATCTCATCTGGTCTAAATAAAGGATTTTCCCAGATTTCTTTCATTGATTTTTTATCTAATTCTGGATTACTTCAAAGTAAATTTGGCATCATATGTGCAACTACTTTAAATCATGCATCTTTTAAAAGCTTTGTAGCTTCTATACTTTCTTTATTTCAGTGTCATCTACAATTTAATTTGTTTATTTCATCAATTGTGGTTTGATAACCTATTTCAACTCTTGTTATTCAGTAATCTCTTAAGCATTTAATTTCTTCTGGTGTAACTAAATCTGGACGAGTTTCAACAGCTATTCAGATAATTCTACATCTTGCAGTTTCATTTATTTTCTTTGCTTCTTCTAAATCTTTTGAAATATTTAATTCATATCACTTTTTTAATTTAAAACTAGCAAATTTATCGTTTGAAGTGTCTGTTTCTTCTATATGTTCTTTCATCTCATCATAAGTATTAAAAGCATCATAGATTCATTTTATAAAATTATCTCTGTATTTTTTAGGGTAAAAACTCCAAGTTCAACCTATGATTCTTACATCATTTTTTTCTATCTTATGTCATGTTATTTCAAGAGCTCTTAATCTATTATGTATCTGTCTAATTGGATCAAAATCATTTAATTTTGCTCTTTGTACTGCTGGTTCATTTGGTATATAGCTTTTTGGTAGTCATTCAAATGTTGGACAATATAGACATTTTCAAGGACAAGGAAAACTTTCTGTCAATAATGAAATGACAGTTACTCAAGAAAGGCTTCTAACTCATCTTTTTCTAAGAACTTTTTTTAAATTATTATCTTCTTTATAAACTCATTTTTTTATAAGTTCATTGTATCTTTCTAATATCTCAACTAGTTGGATAGCTTCAGGGAGTTTATATTTCTTATAAACTTCATTTTGTGTTTTGTGGAAATCTGCTTTATTGTCTATTTTTCTTTCTAAAGACAAGTTTATTATTTCATCTATTATTTGTGTATTTTTCATAAGAGTTGTAAAAGTGTAAAAATGTTAAAATGAGGAATTGTTAAAAAGTGGAAATGTAAAAGAGTAATGTGGTATCTTGCCCCCTTGATAAAGGTGGATGGGTATTTTTATATTGTGTTTTTGTCATTCCGGACTTGATCCGGAATCTTCCTTATATTGTTCTAAAATTATTCTATATTGTACATTGTTAGGTACAAAACAATTTATTTAATGTATTGTTTTTTTGTCATACTCGTGCTTGACACGGGGATCTACTTTATATTGTCATCCTTGGACTTGATCCTAGTGTTCAGTTTACAAGCCAAGTTTATTTGACTAGATTATCTCACTCAAGCCAGATAATGACACTTTTGTGACAGACTCTAGGGGTATTTTATGTAAATTATAGAAATAAATATGATTTTTCAAAGTTTTATTTTGAATTTATGAAAAAATTTATATAATTGTGTTTGCAAAAATATAAGGACCTAGCTTAATTAGAAGAGTGACTAGCCTCCGAAGCTAGTAGGCGTAGGTGCAATTCCTACGGTCCTTGCCATAAAAACTATTTTGAGATAATTTGTGTAAATTATTTTGAAATAGTTTTTATTGTTTGTATTGTAGGAATTGCAAGGAGAGTGAATTTCTTGAAAAGAAATTTAGAAAGACCGTTGCTCCGGTCTTTCGGCTCGGGGGTCCTACCTGAAAGGCGACAATTCCTACGGTCCTTGCCAGAAAAAGCTACTATGAGTAAATATGAAAATATTTATTTGTAGTAGCTTTTTATTTTCTCTTAATTATTTCTTACCTTAAGTAATGTATTATATAAATATAATTATGTTTATAATTATATATTATTACTAATTATGAAAAAAATGGATAAAAATAAAAAATTAATCTTTGTTTCTTCAGGTGTTTTAGTTTTTATTGTTATTATTTTTGTTGTTTTTGTTAATCAAAATTCAATTTTAATAACTCAAAATAATACTAGTACAGGGACACAAGATAGATGATTTGGTTCATGATGACCTTGAGGAATGTGATTTTGATGATCACAGACTGTAGAAAATGGGACTTCTGCTAATACTATTTCAGAAAGTTGAACTTATTGAGAGACATATATATCTTCATGAGATGATGAAAATGCTTTGAGAGTAACTTCTTGAATAGTTGTCTTAGATTGAGTTACTATTGAAAAACTAAGTTGAAAAACATCAAATACTGAAAATTGAGATTTCTATGGTTCAAATGCTTGATTATTGGTTTCAAGTTGAGCTCATGTTACTATAAGTAATTCAAATGTTACTACTGATGCTCAAAATTGAAATTGAATTTTTAGTTATTGAGGATGAACAGTTGTAACTATAAATAATACTAAAATAACAACAAAAAAAGATAATTCTTGAGGAATACAAACTACTTGAGGATGAATAACTTATGCAAGTAATTTAATTGTTGAAACTTCTGGTAATTCTTCAGCTGCTATTCGTTCTGATCGTGGTGGATGAACTGTAGTTGTAGATTGATGAACATATACTTCAAATGGTAGTGGTTCACCAGCTATTTATTCAACTGCTGATATCAAAGTAAGTAATGCAATACTTTCAGCTAATTGATCTGAGGCTGTTGTAGTTGAATGAAAAAATTCTGTAAGTTTGACTGATGTAAATTTAACTTGAAACATGCAATGAACATATAAAGATGATAGTGAAAATATTCATAATGTTATGATTTATCAATCAATGTCTTGAGATGCTAGTGTAGGTACAGCTTCTTTTAGTGTAAAATGATGAAGTATAACTGCATTACAATGAGATATGTTTTATATAACAAATACGTCTTGTAATATTAGTCTTGAGGATGTTAATATGACTTTAGCAAATCAAAACTTGTTTACTATTTCTTGAAATTCAAGTAGTCGTGAATGGTGAACACAAGGGGCTAATGGTTGAAAAGTACTTTTGAAGACTGTAAAACAAACTATGAATTGATATATTTTAGTTGATGAAATTTCTGGTTTAAATATGAGTATGACAGATTGAAGTAATTTTGTATGAGCAATAAATAAAGATAATGATGGTTGAGATGTTTCATTGACTATAGATGATTCTTCTTCTTGGACTTTGACAGCTGATAGTTATGTTACTGAGTTAAATGTATCAAATGCAAAAAATATTAATACAGCTTGATTTACTTTATATGTAAATTGAAAAGCTTGGAATTAATTGTAATATTTAAAAACCTCTCAAAATTATAATTTTGAGAGGTTTTTTATTAATAAAAGTTATGTATATTTTTTTCATACCATTTTTTTTCTTTTTCTTCGTTTAATCTTTTTATTACCCAGTAATTCCAATCTTGGTTTTTGTATATTTGTTTTCATTTAATTTTATTAACTGATTTGTAGATATCTATAGATAATATATGAGATTGATATTTATCCATTTTAGTATTTGTTTTTGATCATAAATATAGGTTTGTTTTAAATATAATTGTTTCCATTGGTATTGTATTTAGTAGTGTGTACATCCATAAAGCGAGAATTACAGATATTTTTAGTATATCTATTTTTTTGTTTATTATAAGTAATGAAATCATTAAGATAAATAAAATTCAAAAATATATAACAGTGTATGATGCTGTAAATTTCTCATAACTAAATCAATAATTTATTACATACATATACATCCTGTTTCAGGCTGAAAAAAGGATAATTAGTGATGCAAAAACAAAAATTCCAAGTAGTTTCTGAATTGATAAAGTAGTCTTTTTATAGTAAATAAAAAAGAAAATTAAGTTTATAATAGATATAAAAAATAATTGCCAAAATCAGGTTTTTACCAAAGTTACAACTTGATTAAAATCTATTGGGAGAGTATTTGCTAAAATACTTCAGATTTGTACTCAAATAAATATAAGATAAGTGATTATAGTTCATCCTAAAACTATTGATGATATTATTGGGTCAATTTGTTTTTCTGTGGCTTCATTTTTTATCAATAATTCTTCATCAAACGATAATTTAATAGCAGTTAATAATACTATAATTATTATTGAAAATATTGTTTTTAGGATTATTTCTGGATTTAGGTATCAAAATAAGTTTGAAATTATTTCAGCAAATTTGCTATCTGCTCACATTAATAATATGATTATAAATGTGTTTATTCATAAAAAAATCATTAGTCAAAGTATTATTTTTTTGATTATGATTTGAGATTGTTTTCATTTGTTTATACTTTGATTTAACGCAAATACAGCTTTTTTTATATAAATTTTTTTTAAAAGGAGATTCAAAGATAATTTTAAATTCCATGATTTATCTCACTCAATTTTTGATCTTGAGTAATTAAAAAACAATAAAAAACAAACAGGAATAACAAATATATTTATTGATTTTAAATAAGGATTTTCATATATGGAAAAACTTAAAATTAGTAAAATTAAGGGAATAATCCAATAATTGTTTGTTTTTATGAAGTGTTTAATATTTTTTATGTTTAAGAAAAAATAGGAAATTATAAGTAGGCTAATAATAGTAAAATTAAATCAAAATGCATAAAATCATTTTTCCCAGAATCACCATAAAAATATAACTGAAAAAATTGATATAAAAATTGATAGGGTAAGTTCTTTTTTGGTTATCATATGTAGAAAGTAAAAGTTATAAAATTATTTTTTAATTCATTTAATCATATTTTCAATTGAGTTTATGTATTTTATTAATTCATCTTCTCATTTTTTTTCTATTGAAATAGTTGATCTAGGTTTCTTATCAATAAAGGATTTTTCAATTTTTATATATCAATTTTTTTCCAATTTTTCTAAATGAGTTCATAGGTTTCAATCACTTAAATTTAATTCTTCTTTTAATTTGGAAAAAGTTATTGTTTTGTCCATATGAAGAATTGTGAGTATATTTAAGCGGACTGGTTGGTGAATTATCATGTTTATGTTATCCATTTTTATCGTTATTAGTTTTTAATAGTACAAAAATTATCAAGTGTCATAATCACATTACAAGTAAAACAAATTCATTTGTATAATTTGATAGTGGTCACATCATAAGTAATCATGATAAAAATATAGTATATCAGAAATATTTGATGAAGTATTGAATGCTTGCTCTTGATACAATTATCAAAAGTCAGTAAAATAAGAATGATATTGGTATGATGTATTGAGCAGTTGTGTCATAAAGTCTAAAAAATAATGCAAAAAATGTAATTCAAATAAATACTAAATTACCAATTATATATCTTATAGATTTTGGAAGTATATTTTCTTTTCTTTTTTTTGAATTTATCAAACTCAATAATGTTACTAAGATAAATCAAGTTATTCAAATAATTAGAAATAAATTGTTTTCTGTGCATATGTTAGATATGGAAGAACATATGTTGTTTCTGAAAAAGTAATAAATTATGTACATTATTCACATAATTCAAGTTCATATAGGTGAAAATCTTATATATGTTTCTCTTTTTTCTATTATATTTTTAAGATAATCAAGATTGTTAGTGATATTATTCATATTTTTTATATTTAAAAAGTACTCTGTATTACAGAGTATAGTTATATTTAAATTTTAGTCAAGAAAATTTTATAATAAGAATTTTGATTTAAAAGGGCTATTATCTATAAATAAATAACTTTTAAAGTTAAAAAATAGAAGTTTTTTTTAAATATGTTGATTATTTAATAAGTAGGATTTCTTTGTCTCCTTTTTCTATAATCCATTTTGCAATTAAATTTATAGGTACATATCCATATATATTTTCAGTAGGATCTTCATTTAGGGGTTCTTCATAAGGCATTATGTATTCAGGTGGTTTTTTTGAGGGGAATCATAATTCAAGCTCAGTATAAGTTTCTGCATTATCTGTGCGGGGAGTACAATAATGAAACCTACTAGCTTGTATTGAAACTTTTACATCACCAAAATGAATCATACCAAGAAGTTCTCAGGTGTTTTGTTTTGATAGACACATATTTAGAGAATTTATAACTTCTTGAATAAGTTTTTCTGTTTGTTTGCTAGCTGTTATTTCTTTATGAGTACTAGTTGTGTTTTCTGATTTATCAATTGTTCATAAATATACTTTTTCCATAATTTATTAATTAAATATTAATAATTGTATTGTATAAAAAATAAGAAAAATTTTTGAAAATAATAATAAATATGTATAATTAAAATTATAAAAGCATAGTTTTTCTTTTATATTAGCTTGTTTTTAAATGTAAAATATTTGTACTAAAAAAATACATATGGATGATATACAGATTTTGATGCATATAGGATTATCTAAGGAAGAAGCTTTGATATATAGTTTTTTGATAAAAAAATGATACCAGTCTATAACTGATATTTCAAGAGAAGTATGATTATATAGGCATACTATATATAAAATAATACCAAATTTGATAGATTACTGATTGGTTTCACAGATGATAAAATGAAAAAGGAAATTATTTTTAGCTGAAAGTCCAGATAATTTAAATAATCTGTATGAAAGAAATTCTTTTAAATTTAAGACACTACTTAATAGATTTCAAGATATTTATAAAAGTAAAGATGAAAGTCCTACATCTGTTAAAGTAATAGAGTGAGAAAATTTTTCAAAATTTGTTTTTGAGGATATTTGAAATACTTTAGAGAAAAAGGGTGAATATTATCGTTATAGTTCAAAGAAAAAATTTGATAAAAAAGATAATATTCCAATATATAAAATTTTAAGAGATAAAAAAGAAATTCAAAGATATATAATAACAAGTGAAAATTTAAATCAAGATAAACCAAAAAGATTAGATCATGAAGTTGCAATTATTCCAGAAAAGTTTGATTTATTTACTGATAATATATCAAAAGTAATATATAAAAATAAAGTAGGTATAATTGATTATAACAATGAAATTTCATTTATATTTGAAAACCAAAAATTGGCAGATTTTGAAAAGAAATTATTTAAACTTTTGTTTAAGTATTTGAAAAAGTAAATTGATTATTTTATTAAATATAATTTATGAAAAAAACAGTTAAAGATGCTATTGCTGATATCTTGTTACAAGAAAAAGTTGATTATGTGTTTGGTTATACAGGTGGGCATATAATGCATATGTTTGAAGCTGTAAATAATGTTGGAATAAATATTATTTTTAATAAACAAGAATGAAATGCTGTTTATATGGCAGATTGATACACAAGAGTTTCAAAAAAAATTGGTGTTATACTTGCTACAGCTGGACCATGAGCTACAAATATGTTGACATGATTAGCAACAGCATATTTAGATTCTATTCCACTAATTGCAATTTGAGCTTCAGTAGAAACATATTCAATATGAAGAAATCCTATTCAAGATGGTTCATGAAGATGAAGGTCAATTGATCAAAAAGGTGCATTCAAGGCTGTTTGCAAACAATCTATATTGCCTCAATGTCCAGAAGAAATTCCAAATTCAATAAGGGAAGCATTTAGAATTGCATTATCATGAAGACCAGGTCCTGTTTATATAGAAATACCAAGTGATTATTGGAATTTAGAGATTGATTATGAAGTAATTAGTTCAAGTAAATATAAAAATCTTAATTTTCCTAGGTGTAATTTAAATGATTGCGAAAAAATTCTTAATGCATTATATGAAGCAGAAAAACCATTTATAGTTATCTGAGAATGAGCTGAAGAAGAATTTATAAAACCAAAATTAAAAGATTTTTTAGATAATATTAAAATCCCTTTTTGAGTATCACCAATAGCAAAAAACTTTGTGGATGAATTTAATTCATATTATTTATGAGTTATGAGATCAAGTGGTAAAACTCAAAAAATTTATGAATATATGAGAGAATCAGATTTTATTTTATTTCTAGGTGATAGGATGCAAGAATGGGAAACGAATTGGCATGATGAATCACTTATAAAAAATAAAAAATTAGCACAAATAGATATAGATTATGATGAAATAGGACGAGTTTGTCCAGTTGATTATTCTGCTGTTTGAAGTATATCAAGCTTTGTGGATTTTGTTAAGAAAACAAAACATAAAAACTTTGATAAATTATTGAAATATGTAAGTAATTTAAAAGATAAATTTCCAAGAAAAGATATTTATTTGGATAGTAATAAATGACTCAATCCAATGAATATGATCAATATAGTAGAAAAACTTGCTTCAAAAGATTCATCAATTGTTTGTGATACATGAAATACAAAGTCTCTTACTATTTTGAAATTTAGAACAAATTTAAATCAAAATTTTTTAACAGCTGACAATAATGGACCAATGGGGTATTCTGTTCCTGCATCTTTAGGAGTAGCTTTGGCAACAAAAAAAGAAGTAGTTTGTTTTGTTTGAGATTGAGGTTTTCAAATGTCATTAAATGAATTAGGATTATGTCTAAATTATGATTTAAAAGTTATATATATTATTCACAATAATAATGGGTGTGATAGTATAAAAAGATATCATACTTCTATTTATTGACATCATTGTGTTGCAGGTTTTGTAAATCCAGATTATTTAAAAATAGCTAAAGCTTATAATATGGAATGATATACTGTAAAAACTTCAGATGAATTTGAAAGTGCATTTAAAAAAGCAAAAGAAAGTAAAGTTTCAGTAATTATAGAAGCTATAGTTGATGATAGTTTGATAGTTTGGGAATAAAAAAATATCTAGAGAAATGAGCTACTCATTAAAAAGTAGAGTGAATAAGAAATTCACTCTACTTTTTTTTCTAATCAGTCTTTATAAGTATAATTATTAAGACATTTGTTTTATTTAGTTTCTTTTATTCATTTAGATATTTGTTGATTTAAAATCTAATTTTATAAATATTTTTTACTTTGTTTTTAATAATGATTTTTAATATCAAACACATATTTCATATAATCACTTATCTCAATTAGGAAATGAATATCAATTAATTTTTTTTGTAGTTTGTTTTATTTTGTTTCAACTTGAATCTTTTATAGAATTTCAAGTAAAAACAATTTCAAACGATGGTTCAACTGTTGTAATATTCCAATTTCATAAAAAAGTAAATTTAATTATATCTATTAATTCTTCTTTTGTATCAAGTAGCGAATTTTTTGGAACATTATAAAAATAAGAAAGTAATCAAATATAATAAGGTTTATCAGTGTATAATTTTAGTTTAGAACGATTTAATTCTATTAAACAAAGTCAATTTTTATTTGAAGTATTTTCATCACAAGAATAACTATCTCAATCTCATCAAAGTTCTTCTAATTGTTTCCATTTTATTGAATTTCATATAAAAGTTGATAAATCGGAACATGCAAAATTTTCAGATAATTTAGTTTTTCAAGCAACTGATGATAAATATTTATCATATGTAATACAAACTGATGAATTCCTAACATTATTCCGGGCTTTTGTATATTCATCTGAACTTGAATAATCTTTTTCATTCAATGATTTTAAAGCAGTATTACAAGCATCATTTATACTTAGATCATAAATAATAGAATTAGGTAAGATTTTTAATCTTTGATCATTTACTAAAGCTTTTTTTACTTGAAAATTTCAAGAAGAACTATTAATTAAAACATAATTTCATTTTGAAGCTATTGATGTAAAATTTTTAGGGGCAACATACATATCTTTTATTTTTAAAATACATAAATTCTCAGGAGTTTTTAATCATTCACTATTACATCATTCAGGGTATTTTGTGTTAGTTGATTTTATAACATAAAAACCATTAGATAAACATTCATCAAAATCACATGTTGATGTAGTACTTGAAATGGTTCATGTTGTTCAAGATGATGTTGTATTTATTGTAGAATTTGTAGATGTTTTTATAGTTGTATCACTATATATATCATTTAAAAAATTATTTATATCATTATTTTTTTCATAATCAATTTTAATTTGGTTTT
>Ga0074195_1000725_pt1 | contig 57467 bp, 58 predicted proteins | sample EPASupsiteHSE623_FD_64525 | JGI IMG/M metagenome (GOLD analysis project Ga0074195, IMG submission 64525) | Bioremediated contaminated groundwater from EPA Superfund site, New Mexico - Sample HSE6-23 | ecosystem: Environmental > Aquatic > Deep subsurface > Groundwater > Contaminated ...
AAAAAAGTATAATAAAAATCCAATAAAAATGGTATAATTGTATTGAATAATTGGAGGCTAAAATGGAACTAAATGAATTAATAAATAAATATACATTTTATCTAAATAAAGCACTTGAACTTTGGAGGTTACTTTGAACCAAATCTAAAGTATAAAAGGTTAGATGAATTAACCAAGAAAACCTTAGAAACTAATTTTTGGGATGACAAAAAAAATAGTGAAAACATATTAAATGAAATTACTTTTTTAAAAAATATACTAAATAAAGTATCTGGTTTAAAAGAAAAAATTGAATCTAATTTAGAAACTTTAAATTTATTAAAAGAAACATTCGATAACGAAATAAAAGAAATGATCGAGCTTGAATTATCTGATATAGAAGAATCTATAAAAAACTTAGAATTAGAACTTTTATTAAATGGAGAGTTTGATAAGGAAGATGCTATTATTGAGATTCATCCTGGAGCAGGTGGAACCGAAAGTTGCGATTGGGCTTTTATGCTTAAAAGAATGTATTTTAGATGGGCAGAAAAGCATAATTACAAAATAGAAATAATAGATGAGCTTGCTGGTGAAGAAGCAGGCATTAAATCAATAACTTTTTTAGTTAAAGGAATGAATGCTTATGGATATTTAAAAAGTGAAACAGGTGTACATCGCTTAATTAGAATATCTCCATTTGATTCAGGTGGAAGACGTCATACTTCATTTGCAGCCATTTTAGTAACTCCGGTAATAGACAAAAATATAACTTTTGAAATAAAAGAAACAGATCTTAGAATTGATGTTTATAGAAGTGGTGGTAATGGCGGGCAAGGTGTTAATACAACAGACTCTGCTGTTAGAATAACTCATATTCCATCTAAGATAGTAGTAACATGTCAAAATGAAAGAAGTCAAATTCAAAATAAAGAAAAAGCTTTAGAAGTATTAAAAAGTAAACTATATCAATTAGAAGTTGATAAAAAAAATAAAGAAATAAATGACTTTAAAGGCGTTCAATTAGACATTAATTTTGGTTCTCAAATTAGAACTTATACAATGTGCCCTTATACACTTGTAAAAGATCATCGTACTAATACGGAAGCAACTAATGTTGATAAAGTATTAGATGGTGATATCGATATATTTATAGAAGAATATTTAAAGGTGGTCAAATGATTTTTAAAAAAAGAGAAAAGAAAATTATAAAAGAAACGTTAAGTGAAAAAATATTCCGTTACTCTTTATTTGTAATAGGAGTTTTTATAGTAGCTGCTACTTTTAATGTTTTTGTACTTCCTTCTAATATTGTTTATGGAGTATCAGGTGCAGGCGTTATTTGTAAAAGATTATTTGGGTTAACTCCCTCTATTACAATATTTATAGGATCAATGTTTTTACTACTTCTTAGTTTCTTACTACTTGGATTTGAAAAAACAAAAAATTCAATAATAGGATCTATTTTATATCCAATCTTTGTTCAACTTACAGTAAAATTTCCAACATTTATTGATATTGGAAATGCTGAAATGATTGTTGTAGTCTTATTTGGGGCAGTACTTTCTGGCTTTGGAATGGGTTTGATATTTAAATCAGGCTTTACAACAGGTGGAACTGATATATTAAATCAAATAGTCGCTAAGTACTTTAATATGTCACTAGGAAATTCTATGTTTTTTACGGATGGACTTGTAGTGTTATCAGGTGTATTCGTATTTGGTGTTCCAACTTTAATGTATTCAATAATATCTCTTTATATCATTAGTATGTTAACTGATCAAGTAGTACTTGGTATATCTCAGTCAAAAGCTTTTTATATTATTACAGATAATGAAACAAGAGTTAAAAAATTTTTAATATATGAATTAAAACATAATGTGACAGTACTAGAAGCAACCGGTGGATATACGGGTAATAGACAAAAAGTTTTAATGTGTATTATACCAACTCGTGATTATTTTAAACTAAAAACTGAAATACTTAGAATTGATTCTAGGGCTTTCTTTGTTGTTACAGATGCTTATGAAGTTTCTGGTGGAAAATAGGTGAATTATGGACTTAATAAGATTTAAGGATGTTAAAAAACAATATAAAAACGGTGTGACCGCTATTTACGATTTAGACTTAACAATTGAAAAAGGCGAGTTTGTTTTTGTTATTGGTTCAACAGGTTGTGGGAAATCAACTTTAATTAAAATGCTTTATCGTGAAGAAAAACCAACATCAGGTAAAATTGTTGTGGGTGGTTTGGATGTCGCTAAACTAAGAAATGGTAAAGTTTATAAATTAAGAAGAAAGCTTGGAGTAGTATTTCAAGACTTTAAACTTCTAAGTAAATTAACAGCATATGAAAATATTGCTTTTGCACTTGAAATATTTGGGTTACCAAAAGATGAAATACATGTAAAAGTTATGAAGTCATTAGAACTAGTTGGACTTAAAAATAAAGCCAAAAATTATCCAAACCAATTATCTGGTGGAGAACAGCAAAGAGTTGCGATTGCTCGTGCGATTGTCAATGGACCAAGGCTCCTTATTTGCGATGAACCAACAGGAAACTTAGATGAAGTAACAAGCATGGAAATTATGAAAGTTCTTGAAGAAGTAAATAGGCTAGGAACAACTATAATTATGGTTACTCATGATACTGAAATAGTTAATAAACTTAAAAAAAGAGTTATACTACTAGAATCTGGAAGAATATTAAAAGACTATGCAGAAGGGACTTACGAACATGAAAGGATTTAGAATACTTGCTAGAAATATTAGAGACTCTTTTAAAAGTGTTTTTAGAAACTTTTCACTATCACTTGCTTCCATTTCTTGTATAACAATTACCCTAGTAGTAGTAGCGATATCAATAATACTAACTTACAATGTAAATAATTTTACAGAATTAGTAGAAAAAGATGTGACTATAGTTGCTTTTTTAGATAAAAATATTACTGATGATGTAAGACAGAATATCGAAAATCAAATCAAAGACATGGAAGAAGTAGAGAGTTATACATATCAGTCAAAAATAGAAATAGCCAATCAAATGAAAGCATCATCTGAAGCTTTTAGAAATGCTTTAAACAACTGGAAAGATGATGAAATACCTCTTCAAGATACTTTCCAAGTTAAAGTATATGATATTAACAAAATAGGCATAGTTGCATCTAATATTGATAATATAGAAGGCGTTGACATTGTTAAATATGGCGCAGGTATTGTAGAACAGTTGATTTCAATATTTGATACAGTAAAAAAAGTTAGTATTGGAATAGTAATTGCCCTTATTGTTGTTACAGCTTTTTTAATCGCTAACACAATTAAAATAACAATATTCTCAAGAAGAAAAGAAATTGAAATTATGAGACTTGTTGGTGCAAGCAATTTAAACATAAAAATACCTTTTATATTTGAAGGACTTTTCTTAGGCGTAATAGGATCAATTATCCCTATTATCGCAACAATATATGGGTATATTTCATTATTTAAAAACTTTAACGGTCAAATATTTTCGCCATTCATAAAACTAATTAATCCAGAACCTTTTATTTTCTATGTTTCATTAATACTTTTATTAATAGGTATATTAGTCGGTATGTTTGGTTCTTATAGAGCAGTTAGAAAACACTTAAAAATTTAAGTGTTTTTCTATTCAAAAATAAAATAAAATGCTATAATTAAAAGGGTGAGTCTATGAACATCGATGGATTATATATTAATTATATTGATTACGGTAATAATAAAGGGAGTATCCTAGTATTCTTGCATGGCTGGGGTCAAAACATTGAAATGATGAAAATATTAGGTGACTATTTTTCAAAAGAAAATAGAATTGTTATATTAGACTTACCAGGATTTGGAAAGAGTAATGAACCAACTAGTCCTTGGTATTTAACTGATTATATAGACTTATTAAGAAAGTTTTTTAAGGAACTTAACATTGTAAATCCTATCTTAATAGGTCATTCGTTTGGTGGTAAACTTAGTTTATTATATGCAAGTGAGTACGAAGTAAAAAAACTAATTGTCATGGGAAGTCCTTTTAAAAAGGAAATTAAAACTGAGTCTTTAAAATTAAAAACACTTAAATTTTTAAAGCGTGTTCCACTCGTTAATAAATTAGAAGGATTTGCAAAAAAACATATTGGTTCAAGAGACTATAAAGCATCATCCAATATTATGAGGCAAATACTAGTAAATCATGTTAATGAAGATATTACTGAACATGTAAAAAAAATTAATGCTCCAACTATAATTATTTGGGGTGAATTTGATAAAGAAGTTCCTTTAAGTGATGCTTATATATTAGAAAGCTTAATTAGTGGTAGTGCGGTTATCGTATATCCAAAAGGTACCCATTATGCTTATTTAGAAAACTTAAATCAAACTGTTAATATAATAAACAGTTTCATAAATAGTTAGGAGAATTTATGTTATATTTTATTTTATCTTTAATTCCATTCTTATTTTTAACTATACTTAAAACAAAAAAGTCTTTTCACATGTTACAACAAAATTGGTATAACGATTCAGAGCGTTACTTTAAATGGTTACTTAAAAATCCTTATAAAACATTTATTACAGTAGATATGTTTTTTGTTATTTTTATAACAGGATTATTTATTGATAGTAATTTATTTATGATAATTTATGCAGTAATTAATTTATATTTTATGTATAGTTACCGTAAATCTATGAAAAAAGAACAAAGCAAGAAACCTCTTGTATTCACAAAAAGAGTAAGAAGACTTACCTATACAACAGTAGCTCTTTATTTAGTTCTTATACTTGGCATTTTATATGGATATAAAGTAGAAGAGATAGCTTATTACTATTTAATATTAGGACTTATTACTTACTTAAATTACTTTGTTATAATGGCTTCTAATTTTATTAATAAACCATGGGAAAAACAAGTATATTACTACTATTTAAGAAAAGCTAAGAAAAAACTAAGAGATATGAAAAATCTTAAGGTAGTAGGAATAACTGGAAGTTATGGAAAAACTAGTAGTAAAAATATCTTAAGTGATATTTTAAATACAAAATATGATGCGATGCCTACTCCTAAAAACTTTAATACTACTTATGGACTAATGATAACAATAAATAACAATTTAGATAAATTCACCGAGTATTTTATTGCTGAAATGGGAGCATTTAAGCGTGGTGAAATAAAAGAACTATGTGATTTTGTTCACCCAAAATACGGAATTTTAACAACAATCGGAACAGCTCATCTAGAATCATTTGGAAGTCGTGAGAATATTCAAAAAGGTAAATTTGAACTTATTGAATCTCTTCCAAGTGACGGAATAGGTATACTAAATAGAGATGATGAATATCAAGTATCTTATAAATTAAAAAATAATTGTAAAATATATTGGATTGGAATTGATAATGAAGAAGCCGATATATATGCAACTAATATAAAACAAAATGAAACAGGAATGACTTTTGACTGCTTCTTTAAAGAACTAAATACTAAACATAGTTTTGAAACAAGACTACTAGGACGCGCTAACATATATAATATTTTAGCTGGTATTATGCTAGGATATAAACTAGGTATTAAAGTTGATGAGTTGAAGCTTGGTGTTTCAAAAGTAAAAACTATTGAACACCGCTTAGAGCTTAAAAAATATGCTGGTATTAATATAATAGATGATGCTTATAATTCTAATCCAGTTGGCGCTAAAATGGCTTTAGAGGTACTTAATTTAATGCCAGGAGATAAAATTGTAGTAACACCTGGAATGATCGAACTTGCTGATAAAGAATATGAATACAATTTTGAGTTTGGAAAACAAATCGCAGATGTTGCAGATCATGTTATATTAGTAGGTAAAAATCAAACAAAAGCTATTTATGAAGGATTAATTAATAAAGATTATAAAGAAAAAAACATTCATATTATTAATGATGTCAAAGAAGCTTTTAATATTATGAAAGAGCTTCATAAGAAAGAAACTTATGTTTTACTTGAAAATGATTTACCAGATATATTTAATGAGAAAAAGTAGGAGATTGCATGGATAATTTAGTTATAGAAAATAATACTGATAAAAGCAATTTTAAAAAGAAGATAATCATATTAACTATAATATCATTAGTATGCATAACTTTTGGCATACTTGCTTGGTTTTATGTTAAAAATAATAACAATAAAAACAATTATAGTATTCAGATAATTCAAGAACAAATAAATATAACAGAATCTTCAAGTAAAAATTTAATAGATAATTTAAAATTAAATAATGTTAATATCAGTGATATTTCTTTTGATTTATCTAGTGATATTGGAACTATTAGTAACGGAATATTTACTCCAAATAAAAGTGGAAAAGCAAAAGTAACTTTAACGTACGGTAATATTACATTAGATTTTGAAGTTATAGTTGAAGCTAAAATTGATACTACAACAGAAAGTGGAAAAAATAATGTTAGTTTTTATGCTGATGATGTATTAATAGGTAATATGATAATTGATGATGGAGGAATCTTAAATTTTACTGATATAAAAATAGATGCTCCATATAAAAAAGGATACGCGTTTACTGGATGGTTAAATGATGATAAAAAATTATCACTTTATTCTGGTGGAGTTTATTATGCAAAAATAGAAATTAATTCGGATATAAAATTAATTGCCAATTATCAAAAAGCATATATTATAAATCTAGTGTATGATGAAAATATTACAAGGATTCTAGAATTAAACAAAGAAGATTTTGATAATATTGGTAAATTCTTAACTGATGGATTAGAACCATATGAATATGACCAAGAATTAAAAAAAGAAAAGGGATTAAAAGATGGTTACACTTTTGTTGGATGGTATTTGGATAATAATAAAATTACCTCAGATACGAAATTGGAAAACGATAATGTAACAATTGTCGCAAAATACGAAAAAAGTGATGATTATTCATATTTAGATGAATATAAAAATTTTGAGGTAGAAGGAATAAATGCTAGTTTTATTTATGAATTAGACAAAAAGACTATGAGGCCTCAATCTTTTGGTGACTGTGACCAAGAGAGTGCTTATTATTTTAATAAAATAGGTAAAGTCGAAGATTATTCATTTGAATCAAAAATTGCTAATATTATCAGTATAATATCTCCAAATGTCAAATGTGGAAATGTTGATAATACATATGATATTAACATTTATCCTAATGGATGTCCAGGTTGTTATATTTCACCAGAAACGGTTGAAAAAAAATATAAATATATATATGGAAATGATTCCTATTATGAAAATTTAGCGCTACAACCATATGAGAAAAAACACGGTTATGACATTAGACCAGGATATATAGAACAAAAACAAGCTTATTATAACCCTATTTTTCATTTAGGAACTTGTAGTATGGGTGTAACAAGAGTAGAAAAAATTACTTCAGTTGTTAAGTATGACGATCGAATTGAACTTACCAAAAAAGCTATATATTGTCAGTATAATTATAATGATAACTCAAAGACATGTTATGATTATGAGGAAAGTTATAAAAATGGCGATCGAGAAATAATATCAGAAAACTATAATGATAATTTTGATGAGATAAAAGACAAATTAGACTCATATATATTTGTATTTAAAAAAGATTCAAAAGATAATTACTATTTATATGAAGTAAAAAAAGAGGAGGCAAATTAAGCATATGAAAATAAGAGTTGGTGTTATTTATGGAGGAACAACAGTAGAGCATGAAATAAGTATTATTTCAGCTGTTCAAGCAATGAATCATATTGATAAAGAAAAATATGATGTTGTTCCTATTTATATTACAAAAGATAAAGTATGGTATACAGGAGGAATGCTTGAAGAAATAGAAGTTTATCGTGATTTTACTTCTTTAAGAAAATATGCAAAAAAAGTATCTTTAATTAGAAAAGATAATCGCTTTTTACTTGTTAAACAAGGAATGTTTCAAACAGAAGTAGCTGAAATTGATATAGCTTTTCCAATTGTTCATGGTAATAACATGGAAGATGGTACAATTCAGGGCTACTTACAAACACTAGGTATTCCTTATGTTGGAAGTGGTATTTTAGGAAGTGCCTTAGGGCAAGATAAAGTAGTAATGAAACAAGTTATGTCTTCATTTAATATTCCACTAGTTCCTTATACTTGGTTTTATGAAACTGATTATTTAAAAGATAAAGAAGAAATTCAAAATAAAGTCAATAAAATAGGATATCCAGTTATTGTCAAGCCAGCGACTCTTGGAAGCAGTATAGGAATTGGGGTAGCCACTAATTCTAATGAATTAGACGTTAAAATATTAGATGCTATTAATTATGACTCTAAAATAGTCGTTGAAAAACTAGTTGAAGACTTAGTCGAAGTAAACTGTAGTGTTATGGGTAACTATGAATACCAGGAAACTAGCGCGATTGAAGAAGTAATGAGTAAAAATGCTATTCTTACTTACAATGACAAATATGTAGGTGGTTCTAAAGGTTCTAAAGGAATGGCATCAACTAATAGGTTAATTCCAGCTCGCATTAATAAAAAAGAAGAAGAAAGAGTAAGAAGCCTTGCTAAAGAAGTTTTTGTCGCACTTAACTTAGGAGGACTTTGTAGAGTTGACTTCTTAATTGATAGGAAAAAAGAAGAAATTTATGTTAATGAACCAAATACAATACCAGGATCTTTATCATTTTATTTATGGGATCCAGCCGGTAAACCATATACAGAATTACTTGATGAATTAATTACTCGTAGTGTAAAAGAATTTAAAAATAAAAGTAAAAAGATTTATTCATTTGATACTAATGTTTTAAGTATGGCAGGATTAAAAGGAACAAAGGGCTTAAAGGGAATAAAAAGTACAAAGAAATAGGGTTGGTGCAAAATGGCAAAAAACAAAATTAAAAAAAAGTTTAAATTTTGGGAGATAATATTTATTTCTCTAAGTGCTTTTTTAATACTATCATTTACTGTTTTTTATGGATTAAGATTAATAAAATATTATAAAATATATAATCTAAAACTAGATAGTACTACTAGTGAGTTAGTAAAAGACGCAATTGTAAAAAACACCCAAATTGTTTATGAACAAGATGGGTTATATCGTCAAGCAGGTCTTTATGTTTATAAAGGAGAATCTGTTAATAATTACATAATGTATTCCAATATGTTATTTAGAATTATTAAATTTAATGTAGATGGTTCTCTTGATTTAGTTTTAGAAAACAATATCAATGCTCTAAAATGGGATGATACTATCAAAGACTTTAATAAATCAGATTTATATGATTATTTAAATACTTATTTATATAACTTACTTGATAAAGAATTATTATCTAATACAAGTATTTGCTTAGATCCAGTTAATGATTTAGAAAATATAACTTGCCAAAATAAAGATACAAACGGTTATGTTAGACTACTTAGTATAAACGAATACCTAAACAGTAAATCAAGCGATACTTATATAAATGATGATAACAGTATTTGGTTATCAAATCGTAGTAATCTAGAAGTTTGGAATATAAATGATTCTAATCTATCTATTTCCAAACCGGATAATATTTACTATGTAAAACCTGTTATTACAATAAAAAATAGTGCTCGCTTATTATCAGGAACAGGTACAAAAGAAGATCCCTATATAATAAGTAAAAAAGAAGGCTTAGAAGTAGGAAAATATGTTAAATTAGGAAGTGACACATATGTCATTTATAATAAAGATAACGATAATTTCTTATTAGCGCTTAACAGTTCTAACATATCAAAATCCTTTAATTTAAATAGTACTAGTTTTAATACAAGTGATACTAATTCAATTGCTTATTATTTAAATAATGAATATTATAATTCATTAAGTTATAAAGATAAATTAATATCAACTAATTGGTATATAGGAGAATATAAAACATATAAAAGCATATTAGATAATAGTGTAAGTTCTTTTGTTGGCCTTTTAAATATTAGTGACTTAAAACTAGTAGAAACAGATGACTTTTATTTATTAACTAAGTCAAAAGATGATAGAGTTTATGTCTATAGTCCAACTATACTAGATTCTAATCCTAATATGTATCACTATATTGTACCAACAATTAGTATAAATAATTTAAACATTTTAAGTGGTAGTGGAACTAAGGATAATCCTTATGTTTTAGAGGTATAATATGAAAAAACTAACAATCTTTACAATCATTATTGATTTACTAGTTATAGGATGTTTTTTCCTATTTTATGGACCATTTGAAGGATTTAAAAAAAATATTATATCAACATCTTTGAACACTAAAACACACCAGTATATTGCCTATACATTTTATAGCGAAAAGGAAATTAATAGTATTATTTTAGAAAACTCATTTATACCGTTTGAAGAAGATATCGATTTAAACCAAATAGTTATTGACACATCGCCTAAAGACAGCTATGATAATCCATATGATGCAGAAATATTTACGCGTGATGAGGGCGCTAAATATAAATACATATCTGTTATGGCAGGAAACTATAAAGCTCATTTAGTAGCGATATATGATCCTTCGGACGTTAAATTAATTACTTCAAAAGCTTTTAATACAGGATATGGTGCTGAAACCATATTACAAATGTGTAAAAGACTAAATGGTAGTGTTTGTATAAATGGCGGAATGTTTGCAGATCCTACAGGTTGGGGAAGCGATATTCCAATGGGATATCTTATTAAAGATGGTAAAATCATTTGGTCAGACGGTGACTATAAAAGTAATTTAATTGGCTTTAACTATGAAAATAAATTAGTTTTAGTTAATGAAACTGGTGAAGAAGCAATCGAAATGGGTATTCGTGATGCTTTAGAATTTGGACCATTTTTAATGGTAAATGGTAGTAAAATAAAGTATAACGAAGGAGCCGGTGGATACTCAAGAGCAGCTAGAGTCGCAATCGCTCAAAGAAAAGACGGAGTAATTTTATTTTTAGTAACAGAAGGTGTTCATAGTAATGGACCTACACTAACAGAGGTAGCCGATGTTTTAGAAAAGTATGGTGCTTATAATGCAGCAAATTTGGATGGAGGCTCATCAACACAGCTTGTTATTGAAAATAAATTAGTAAATAATCCTTTAAATATTTTGGGTCAACAGATTGACGGTGGAAGGGCTGTTGTAAGTGGATTTGGTCTTATAGCAGAAAATTAAGGTATGAAAGAAATTTTAAAAAGTAAAATCTTCATAATAATTTCTATTTGCATATTATTTCTTATTTCAATTATTGTTTTTATTGCTTTAAATAGAGATAAGGCAGTCGTAAATAATGGTGCATTAGCAACAATGCTTTATTTTAATAGTGAAGTGGTTTCACTAAAAATAGGAGATACTTATGAAGCAAGTGTGAATAGCGATCCCGCTGGTAATAAAGAAAAAATTATTTATGTTGTGGGAGATGAAAATATCATAACTGTAACTGAAGAGGGTTTAGTTACAGCACTTAGAGAAGGAGTTACAACATTAACAGCGATTACTCCAAGTGGAAAAAGCGCTATTATGCAGTTTATTGTTCAAAATGATATGTTTGCTATTAATAATTCTATATTAGCGACTAGTATTTCATTTGAAAAAACAGATATCTTTGCAGTAGCCGGAAATAATTATCAAATTAACTACACTGTTAATCCACAAATCGTGGCAAATAAAACATTATATTGGGAAACGACTGATTCAAGAGTTGCTGTTGTAAGTAGTACAGGCTTAGTTACAGCTTTAAAAGCAGGTAATGTAACAATAACAGCTAGAACAAGTAATAATATAACAAATAGTATAAACGTAATTGTTAGTCCACAATCAGTTAATTTAAATAGTATATCAATAAGTCCTTCTAAATTAACACTTAAAGTAAATGAAACTTATGCTTTAATCACTACTTTAAATCCAAGTAACGTAAATGATACAAAAGTAACTTACAATAGTAGCAATATAAGTGTTGCAACTGTAAGTGATACTGGAGTTGTTTCAGCGCTTTCAAAAGGTACTGCAACAATTACAGCGTCATCTAATGGTAAAAAAGCTTATTCATACATAACAGTTACTGATAATATTAGTAATCCTTTAATAGTCTCATTATCAACAACAAGTAGTATTTCATTAGTTGCTTACAAAACTTCTAAAATAAGTGTAACTTATAGTCCTAGTAATGCAGTAAATACAAGCTTTATTTGGACAAGTAGCAATGAAGAAATAGCTAAAGTAAATAGTGAAGGCTTAGTAACAGGAATAAGTCCAGGAGAAGCTATTATAACAGTTAAATCAACTAATGGGAAAACTTCTTCTACTAAAGTAACAGTAACTTCTCCATCTCCTACAAGTGTTTTACTTAGTACTTATAGTGTTAGATTAAATATAGGAGACACTAAAAAAGTTACAGGAACGGTAACACCACTTATTGCTAATCAAATGTTATCTTGGAAAAGTAAAAATGAAAGTATTGCTAAAGTAGATAGTAGTGGACTCATAACAGCTATATCTCCAGGGACAACAACAATCACGGCTACATCAATTAATGCTCTTTCATCAAGTTTAACTGTAAAAGTAAACTATCCAGATATTAGTCCTTTAACAAGATCAACTGTCTTTGGAACAGGTAATATGACTAGTACTGAACTTACTAATATAAATAATCATTTATTCTCTTTTATAGAAGAAGAAGGAATTACTGCTAGAGAAAATAAAGAAAATCAAGCAAGAGCTAAAGTATTAGCGGCTTCTTACTTCTTAATCTATAACCCATATTATAAAATCCAATATCAGTGGGATACTAATTCATATAACGTAAAAGGGTTTAATCCTATTTGGTCACGTACAAAAGGAATAGATACTGTAGGATTTGTTGTATGGTCATTTAGACAAGCTGGCGCTAAATATAATAGTGAAGCTGATTTAGAAAGACCTTCTAATTTAATTGCAGAATACGGTATTAATAATTACTGGACCGTTGATCAGATATTATCCATTAAAGGTCTTAAAAAAGGCGACCTTATTAATAAAAGATATCCAAGAGATAGTAAAAATAATATTATTGGTGTAGGACACTGGGGAATATTATATGAAGTAAACTATGATGCTTGTTATATAATTGTTTCTCATCTTTACGCAAGTAATATAGGTGCTCAGCTAACTAAGTATACATGCGGTCAGAAAACTGATTTCAATCGTTTATTTAGTGCTAATGATTTTTATAAAGATAGATAGGAGGACTACTAATGAACAAAAAAAGTATGAAAGATTTATTAAACAATAACTATATTATTTATATTTCTATAGTAATTATTGCTGTTTTATTAGTAGTTATTTATTTTAATAGTAAAAATATTGTATCTAATGAAAATAATAAAGATGAAGAAATTGCTTTAGAAGGACTATATTTTAATTCTAATGTTGTTAACATCAAAAAAGGAGACACTTATCAACTAGAAATAGAAAGTTATCCACTCAATAATAGTGGTGAAGATATTATATATGTATCTAATGATGAAGATATTTTATCAGTTGATAGTACAGGATTAATCACAGCAATAGCTGATGGTATGACTTCTATTACAGCTTTAACTCCAAGTGGTAAAACTACTAGTGTTGAAGTTATTGTTGGCGATATAGAAGAGAGTATTGTAGAAGAAAACATTCCTGTTACGGCTATAAATATAGCTTATGCAAGTTTACAACTAGAAGCAGGTAAATCATACCAAATTGAATACACATTAACTCCTAACAGTGCAACAGATAAAACCATTATGTGGGAGACTAATGATACAAGAGTCGCTACTATTAGTGATACAGGACTAGTTATGGCAAGAAGAAGTGGTGCAGCAACGATTAGTGCCTATAGTACTTCAGGAGTTTCTTCAATAATTAATGTTATTGTTGTAAATCCAGCTATAACTTTATCTGAACTAAATATAAGTCCATCTTTACTTACTTTAGATATTGGTAGTAGTTATCAGTTATCTTCTACTTTTATTCCAAGCAATATTACAGATAAAAGTATTACTTATGAAAGCAGTAATGCATCTGTTGCGACAGTTAATAGTAGTGGGCTAGTTACTGCTAAAGGAAAAGGAACTGCAACAATTAGTGCAATATCAAATGGTATAAAGGCAGAATCAACTATAACAGTTGATGGTTCATCTGAAATAGTTCCTATTACTAGTATTTCAACTACTAGTGCGATATCAATTAATATAAATGCTACTTCTAAAATAGCAGTTAACTATTTACCAAGTAATGCAACAAACACAAGTTTCATTTGGACTAGTTCAAATGAAACTATTGCTTCAGTAACTAATAATGGTGTTGTTAAAGGTATCAAAGCCGGAACTACTACTATTACAGTTAAATCAACTAATGGAAAAACTTCTACTATTAAAGTTACTGTTAATAATATAACTGATAATGCAAAAAAAGAAGTATTACTTAGTACTTATTCAATTAGTTTAGGTATTAATAAAACCAAGCAAGTAACTGCAACAGTAGTTCCCCTTGATGCATCACAAACTGTAACGTGGGTTACAGGTCAAGCTGATGTTGCATCTATTTCATCAACGGGTTTAGTTACAGGACTAAAGCCAGGAACAACTACTATTTCAGCGATTACTGAAACAGGCGAAGTCGCAACAACTACTGTTAAAGTAAGTTATCCACCAATTACACCTGAAACAGCAGCTAAGTATTATTCACCGGGCTCTAAAAAAATAACTAAAGAACAGGTTAATACAATAAACAACCATCTTGCTTCATATGTAGAGGAAGCTTCTACTAACGCTATTTTAGCAGGTAACATCAACCCTAAAAGAGCTCAAGTATTAGCGGCAGCTTACTTCTTAATTTATAATCCGTACTACAAAGTAGCTTATATGTTAGGTGGAGAAGCAAGTGTTAAAAGAGGTTGGGATGTTAACTGGGGAAATTCAACATCAAGTGAAAAATATCCAAGTCGTGGTATGGACTGTGGAGCATTTGTAAGATGGAGTTTCTTCCAAGTGTTTAATAAAGTAGTAACATTATGGACACAGTCTGGTTCAATTCGCTTAACTGGATATTCTGGACTTAAAATAGGTGATATTGCTTATTATGCACAACCAGGAGATGTTTTAATTAAAAGCAGAGCTTTAAATGATTCAGAATATGGTCATGCAGCAATAGTATATAGTGTTGATAGAAAAAACGGAACTTTTAAAGTAGCTCATGCAGCTGGAGCTCAAGCCGGTATTACTATTACAGAGTATTCTAGAAGCAGTAAAGTAACAACATATAACTATTTACTTTCAATGGGTAAAATTTATGGTGAAGAATAGCAATCATTATTGATTGCTTTTTAATTTGACAAAAAGGAAAGAGATGTTATAATACAATGCATGAAAGAGGAATTTATATGAAATTAATTAAATTAAATAATAATGAAAGCTTAGCTGGAAATATTAAAAGATCCAGGTATAGTAAATCAACATTTTCAAAAATATCCATCATAATATATGCTACAATAATAGTAATGAATTTAACTTTTCTTGGCGGAGGTGTTTTTAACGCTGTAGAATTAAATTCACTAATAGGAATACACGATTTAGAAAAGATAGTAATATTATTATTTTCCACATTAATTTCAACCATTTTTTTAGGAGAAAAAGTATTAGACATAAAGCACTCTAAAAAAGCACTTGAAAGATCAGCAGAAACAATACAAGAAAGCGGAGTTTCTATAGAATCTAAAAATTTAGAAAATGCACTAATAATAAGTGAACATGTTTCAGCAGCAAAAGGAATCAACTTTACTTCTTTTAGCAATTACATATTTTTCGCAAGTGATCAAAATATTTGTGTTTGTAGAGAACAAGCTTATAGTAGAGGCGAGAAATTAGTAAGCGATGCTTATTTATATTCTGATTTAGAATCAGCAGATTTAGCAGAAGAAAAAGGAGTAACATTAACTCATCTAACTCCCGCACAAAAACATTCTAGAAGAAACAATCATTAAAGGTTGTTTTTTTTATGCTATAATAATAAAAAGGAATGATTATATGAAAAATATTGTTATTACATCAGGTAAGAAATATATTGATATAGATGGATATGCTTCTTGTACTTCCTATAGAGAACTTCTTAGATCAAATGGCTTTAATGCTTATGCAGTTACTAATGCGCCATTCAATGAAAGTGTCCCACCTTTAATTTTGAGTATTCCTTATTCATTTGATAAATACATACCAGAATATAATGATGAATTTATAGTCTTAGATATATCAAATCCTTTAATGTTTGAAGAATTTGTTAATAAAAACAATATTATTGAAATTATTGATCATCACACTGGGTATGAAGATTTATGGAAAGAAAATAATAATGTTTTTATTGAATTTATTGGCTCTATTGCAACAATAATTTATGAAAAATTTGTTTCAAATAAAAAAACCAATCTATTAAATACAGATCTTTGTAAACTTTTAGTTGCAGCTATTTTAGATAATACATTAGACTTAAAAGCTTCCATTACAACAGATCGTGATAAAAAAGCTTTTAATGAATTAATGAAAATAGGTAATATTAATACTTCCTTTAGTGAAGAGTATTTTAATGATTGTGATAAATATATCTATAGTGATATAAAAGGCTCTATTTTAAATGACATAAAAAATGCTAAAGCAAATAAAAACTTGCCAAGTGTTTTTGGACAAGTTCTTATTTATGATAAAACCATATTATTTAACAATTTAAATATAATAGAAGAAGTATTTAGTACTTATAGTACTTGGATAATGAACATTATTTCTTTAAAAGATGGTAAAAGCTATATATTAGCAGACACTAGTTCTAAAAAAACATTAGAAACTATCTTTAATAAAAAATTTGATAAAGATATACTTACATTAGATAAATTTATGTTAAGAAAAGAAATAATTAAACTCGCTAGTGAAATAGAAATATAGATTATCTTATTTCTATTTTATATTCTATATCGAGTGATGTATTAACCCCCACTAATTTGATTCTATAGTTTCCTTTTTCTATTTCATATGTACTTTCGATATTATCTAAAAGTATTGTTTTATATAAAATATTATCTTTTATAATAACAATTTTATACTTTCCACTACTCGAAAGACATTTAAAATTTATATAAATATTAGAACTATTTTCTATTATTTTATTAAATATTGTATATGAACCAGTAAAATTACTAGTCTTTATATTATCTTCAGAAATATCTAAATTATTTGAATAATAACTATCTCCAGAGTCTACTATTAATGACTCATCATCATATATCTTCTTTTGATAACTACTTGGACCTTTGCAACCACTAATTATAAGAACTAATATAACTAAAAAAATGTATAATTTTATTTTCATCTAAAACCTCCATATTATTTAATTATACAATATTTTTTATTATTTTGCCTTTTTTTATTGACCTTTTCTAATTCTATGATAAAATTATATATGTTCAACTGTTATGTCTCCTTAGCTCAGTTGGTAGAGCAACTGACTCTTAATCAGTGGGTCTGCGGTTCAAGCCCGCAAGGGGACACCATATAGAATATTAAAGATTGTAGAAATACAAGTCTTTTTTCTTTATTTAAAATATGCTATAATTTAATAGGTGATAATATGATAAAAGTAGAAGATTTTACAAAAAAATATGGTGATTTCATAGCCGTAGATAATATTAACTTTCATGTAAATAAAGGAGAAATAGTTGGCTTTGTAGGCAAAAATGGTGCGGGTAAATCAACAACCATAAGAACAATGGTAAACTTGCTTTTTCCTACATATGGAAAAATAACAATAGATAATTTAGACTCAATAAAAGACACAAAAAAAATAAAAGAATTTGTAAGTTATATGCCAAGTGATTCTAATTTTTATGATAACTTAAGAGTATCAGAAATATTTAAGTTCTGTCTTAATTTTTCAAATAAAGATTATAAAGAAGTAAAAGAATTGTCTAAATATTTTGAATTAGATTTAAACAAAAAAATACATGAATTAAGTACAGGTAATAAAAAGAAAGTATCTATTATACAATCATTACTAAAAGAAAATAAAGTAATAATATTAGATGAACCTACTAGTGGACTAGATCCTTTAATGCAGAAAAAGTTTTTTGATTTAATATTAAAAGAAAAGAAAAAAGGAGTTACTATATTTTTGTCAAGTCATAATCTAAGTGAAATAGAAAAATATTGTGACAAAGTAATTATAATAAAAGCAGGGAAAATTGTTGAAACTGTTGATTTAAATAACAAAGAAAAAGAAGTAAAGTACATTGTTAGTTATGAAAATAGTAAGCATGAAAAGAAGAAATATCAATATGAAGGTGACTTAAATAAGTTAATAAAAGAACTAAGTGATATTAATTTAGAATATTTAGAAATAAGAAAGAAAACAATTGAAGAAGAATTCATATCTTATTACGAGGATGGTGAATAATGAATAAAGTAAGTTTTAAAAATATCAAAAATATTGTTAAATTTAATTTAAAAATAAATAAAAATAGTATTTTAGGTTGGGGGATAGCTTTATTTTTAATTATGTTTTTGTATATGATTTTATTTTCATCTATGAAAGATATAGCAGTTGCAAAATTCGAATCAATGCCCAAAGAAATGCTAAAATTAATTAGTATTGATAGTTTAAGTGATATGAATAATTACATTAAATATTTTGGAATGATCTTTAGTATCATGCTAATAATAATAAGTATATATTCATCTACTTTTAGTGCAAAATTAATATATAAAGAAGAAAGTGTAAAAACAATTGAATTTTTAAACTCATTAAATGTTAATAGAAGTGAAATATATATTTCAAAACTAATAACAGCTTTTATATCTTCGACATTAGTACTATTAGGATGTGTTTTAGCTGCTCTAATAGGAGGACTCCTAAGTGGTAAAGATACATTTGTAATGTATGACTTTATTAAAATAATTAAGATGAGTAGTATATCAGTTTATTTCTTTATGGCAGTATCATTTTTAATATCTGGAATTACTGCTAAAGTAAATCCAGCTTCTATTTCATCAATCGTTGTCTTATTTTCATATATGGTTGGTTATTTAGGAGTACTTTTAGAAAATAAATTTATAACTTATTTTAGTTCTTTTGAAACATTTAGTACAAAAAACGTATTAAATATGACTACTACTACCACAGTTTTATCTGGAATATATTTATTATTAATAATTGTATTTATATTAATCGGACATAGATTTTATAAATCAAGAGATTTTGTTATATAGGAGTATTTATGAAACACAAAAAAATAATCAACATTTTAGTTACATTCATTATATTATTAACACTTGTTGTATCATTAGTTGGTTTACTAACAAGTAAAAGTGGTCTTAGTTACAATTTCTCATCAATTAATAAAGAAACAATTGAAATATATGGAAGTGGTATTTATAAAAATGATTCGATCTCAACTGTAGCCCAAGGTTTAGCTCAAGACTTTATTTCTATAATTATAGGAATACCTTTATTAATATATTCATTATTTATGTTTAATAAAAATACTATTAAAGGTAAACTATTATTAAGTGGAACTTTAGGATATTTTTTATATACTTATATGTCATATAGTTTTTTATGGAATTATAACTATTTATTTTTATTATATGTAGCTTTAATGTCACTTAGTACATTTTCTCTTATATTAACTATTATGAATATAAATATTAGTGGCTTAAAAAACAAATTTAATGATAAACTACCTTGTAAAACAATAGGTATAATTCAAATATTTATTGGTGTTATGATAGGTATGATGTGGCTACTTAAGATTGTTCCTAGCCTTATTAATGCATCCGTACCAGAAGGCTTAGAACATTATACAACACTTACAATCCAAGCAATGGATTTAGCGTTCATTATGCCTCTTGCTGTTATATCCGGAATACTTTTAATTAAAAAGAAAGATTTAGGTTATTTACTATCAGGAATTGTTATTATAAAAGGATCAGCGCTTTTAGTATCAATAACAGCCATGATTATAGGGCAAATGATAACAGGTGTTAGTATAAACTATTTTGTTGTTAGTATGTTTTTTATATTTAATATACTAATGATTTATCCACTTATTGTATTAATGAAAAATATTAAAAAAGAGGTATAAAATGAATAATTATATAGTAATAGATGACATTAATTACTTATTACCACCATTTGTCGTTGAAACATTAGAACAAGCTAACCTAGATAAGCTAAATGGTAATAGTATTGGTGAACAAGAAAGATTTAAAATTTTAAAACTACTTGATCATTTTTTATCTTCCTTTGTTGCATGCCTAGATGAAGAAGGAATATATTTTAAAGATGAAGGTGTACGCTTATCATGTATCTCTTATAATGCAAGAGATTTAGCTAAAGAAGGTAAATATGATTCAGCTATTAAAAGATTACACGAACTAATAATATTTCATAGTAATGTTTATAAGCAAATGATGGATAAAGATAAAGAAGGTAAGAATAGATAAATAATAAAAAAATTGCATTTATGCAATCTTTTTTATTTAACTAAATAAGTTTTATCATCTTTAAACTCAATAAGTCTTTTTTTATACAAACCACCAAGTGCTCTTTTAAAAGCAGACTTACTCATATTGAAAGTATCTTCAATTTCATCAACACTAGAAGAAGTAGTAAAGTTCATAATACCATTATGTTCTTCAAGATATTTTAAAATAATAGTTCCATCATCTTTCATTAAAGGAACTTTAGCTCCTAATAAAGTACCATTATAGTTATCATCTAAACCAATATTATTTATAGTAACTATAACATCTTCTCCAATTCTATAATCTCTTCTTTTATGCTTATAATAAACAAATATACTGTGTCCTTCTAAAGTAATTAAGTTTACGCCTTCAGATCCACTTTTTAAAACAATAGCATTAACTTTTTCAAATTTTTTTAACTTTCTTTTAGGTTTAAATAAACCTTTAGCTTCTTCAGCAGATACTAATTTAGCGATTAACTGTGTTGGAGTAAGCTTTAACTTACATAAAACAGTATCGCCAATATTAGGCCACATTGAAATGTCACTAGGTAAGTCATCTTCAGATATAAGTGGATCTTTTAATACATTATTGTTAATAAATACACCAAGTCCAAAAACTTTATTTGTTACTTTAACAAATCCTGGTGAACCTATTATAATATTAGGCTTTTCAAGAGTCGCAATTATTCTTCTTTTAGAATCTAATAGTAAAAAAACATTAACATCTTCACCAATTTCTAGTTCTTCTTTTGCTTGACTAAAGTGTAATAAAACATCTTCATCAACTCCGTTTGTTAGCATATATCCTAAATCACTTTTTCTATTTACAGTTAATATATTATATTCCCCAATTTTTAAATCCATAATAATCACTCATTTCTTCATAGCAATTATATAAAAAAATTGATTAAAAGTATATATATTTTTTAAAACTTTAAAAATTATAACATAAATAATATTAATAGACGTTTATTAATTTTATTTATGTTATAATTATATTAACGAAGAAGTTGAGGTCGTAAGATTTTTACTTCTTTTTAAATTCACCAAGAATTAACAGACATATGTTATAATTAATAGAGGAGGGTATATTTTATGATTGAGTCAAAGCTATCTAAGTATTTAAATCTGTACAGTATTTCAAAAACGTTAAGGTTTGAGTTAAAACCAGTTGGTGACACGTTAAAAAACTTTAAATCAGACAATATTCTTGAAAAAGATAAAGAAAAGGCATTAAAATCAAAAGAAGTAAAAAAGATATTAGATGAATACTATAAAGAGAAAATTGATGAGATATTAAACAATAATTTATTTGAAAAAAGCATATTAGACGAATATATAAAAAATCAAAATATAAAAGAAAATATAAAAATTATAAAAGATATCATGAAAAGCACTATAGTATCGAGATTTGAAAGTAAAAACATTTTAGAAAATGGTAAAGAAGTTACTACTTTAAAGCTTTTAACATCAGAGTTAGTTTTTAAAAGTTTAGATATTATGCTTGAAAAAGCAAATAGAATAGAAGATTTAAAAAAAATAAAATTATTCGACAAATATACAACATATTATACTGATTTTTTCAAAAATAGAGAATTTATTTTTAAAGGGAAAGACCAAGGGTCAATAGCGTATAGATTGATAGATGAAAACTTAGATATTTTTATGGATAATTTAAACAACTATAATCAAAATGTACCTGAAGAAATAAAAAATAAATTTAATAATAAAAGCATTGACTTTCTTGTTGATATAGAAAGTTTTAATAGCGTTTTAACGCAAAAAGGAATAGAATTATATAATCTTCTTATTTCTGGTCAAACCTTAGAAAAAGAAAACAAAGTTCAAGGATTAAATGAATTAATAAATCTTCATAATCAACTAAACAAAACTAAAATACCTTTAATGAAAATACTAAATAAACAAATTCTTTCTGATAAGCAGACTTTTTCATTTGTTTTAGATATTATAGAAGATGATGAAACAGTTTTTGCATTAATTGATGAGTATATTAAAAACACTTGTTTTATTAATCTTTTTGAAAATAAAGATATTAATTATGATGAAGTTTATATTACTAATAATCAAAATATAACTTTATTATCGAAAAAATTATTAAGTAATTGGAACGAGATTAAAAATTTATTATATTCATGGTATGAAAAAAATATTGATCATAAAACAGAAAATAAAAACTTTTTGGAAAAGAGAACTAGATTTTTTAAAAATACTGATCATTTTTCTATTAAGTTTTTGAGTAATTTGACAGATAATAGAGTTAATAGCTCGTTTTTCATCACCGAATCAAACGATTATATTTTAAAAATCAAATCATCTATTGATGAGTACAGAAAAATAATTAGAACAAATATAAAAAATTTAAAGAAATCAGAAGAAGCTGTGTTAAAAATCAAAGCATTATTGGATTCAATAAAAGAATATCAGGAATTTTTGAAACAATTTTTAATGTCTGATATAAGAGTGCAGACATTAAAAAGTTTAGAAGAAGGAGTCAATTCTCTAAGTAGTAAAGACAGTCTATTTTACAATGATTTTGACAATAGTTATAATAATATCTTTTCCATAGTAGCTATATATGATAAAATAAGAAACTATTTAACAAAAAAACCGTTTAAAACTGATAAAATAAAAATAAATTTTAATTGTTCAACACTACTTAATGGATGGGACTTAAACAAAGAAAAAGCTAATTTAGGTGTTATATTCAAAAAATATGATATAAATATTAAAAAAGACATCTATTTTTTGGGTATAATTAAGGACAAAAAAATATTTGATAAACTTAAAGAAACAGATGAGCAAAATTGTTATGAAAAAATGGAATATAAATTATTTCCTGGTGCGAATAAAATGCTTCCTAAAATTTTTATTTCAGCAAAAGCTTATAGAGCAAATTTATCAGAAGAATTTTTAAAAAATTATAGTGAGAAAAAACATACAAAAAGTAATTTAGACGAAAAATTTTTAGCTGAATATATTTTGTATATGCAGAAATCATTAAATGATTATTATAAAGATGAATTTAATTTTAAATTTAATAAAGCTGAAAGTTATAAACAAATAGATGAATTTTACCGCGATGTTGAAGAGCAAGGGTATAAGCTAAAATTCAAAAAAATATCAGAAAGCTATATAAATAAGTGTATACTTGAAAATAAGCTATATTTGTTTCAAATATATTGTAAAGATTTTTCAAATTATTCTCATGGCTTACCGAATACACAAACAATATATCTTCAGAGTTTGTTTAGTAATGACAATTTAAACAATCCATATATGAAATTACTAGGGAATGCTGAAATATTTTATAGAGAAAAAAGTCTAGAAATAATAGAGACTCATAAAGCAAATGAACAGCTACAAAATAAAAATGTCAAAAATTTAAAGAAAAAAAGTCAATTTAATTATTCACTAATTAAGGATAAAAGGTATACTGAGGATAAATTTTTATTTCATTTTCCTATTACAATTAATTATAAATCAGGAAATATAAGAAATATTAATCAATTAATTAATGCTAATATTAATGACTTTGAGCATGTTATAGGAATAGATAGAGGCGAAAGGAACTTAGTCTATATTGTGGTTTCTGATTTGAAAGGAAATATAAAAGATCAAATTTCTTTAAATGAGATTGTTAATAGTCATAATGAAAACGAGTATAGAACAGACTATAATGATTTACTGGAGAAAAAGGCGAAAGGACGAGATGAAGAGAAAAAAAACTGGAGCGAAATAGAAAATATCAAAGAGCTTAAAGAAGGATATATTTCACAGGTTGTTAGTAAAATAAAAGATTTAGCTTTAAAGTATAACGCTTTAATTGTTTTAGAAAATCTAAATTTTGGATTTAAAAATAGCAGAATAAAAGTTGAAAAACAAGTTTATCAGAGATTAGAAACACAATTAATTAATAAACTAAACTATGTAATAGATAAAAAAGATTCTAGAACATATTTAAATGGTATTCAGCTTACAAATCCTATAAATAATTTAAGTGAAATAGGTTCGCAAAGTGGAATTGTTATATATATACCAGCTTGGAATACAAGTAAAATAGATCCAACAACGGGATTTGTTAATTTAATATATGGTTTAAAATATAAGAATATTGCAGATTCAAAAGAATTTATAAGTAAAATAAAAGATATTAGATTTAATGGAAAATATTATGAATTTGATATTGATTTTGGAGAATTTAATAATAAACTAAAGGAAACAAAATTGAATTGGACCATATGTACATATGGTACGAGAGTTGAAACGAGAAGAGATGAAAAGAATAATAATGAATGGGTAAGCAAAGAAGTAGATTTAACAAAGAGGTTTGAAGAATTATTAAAAAAATATAATATTCATTCTGATTTTAAGAATCAGATTTTGCTTCAAAATAGTTCTGATTTCTTTGAAGAATTTATTCATATATTTAAACTTATATTACAAATCAGAAATAGTATTGTTGGAACAAAAATTGATTATATGATTTCTCCAGTTAAAAACCCATCTGGTAAATTCTTTGATACAAGGGAAGGTATTAAAACTTTACCACTTGATGCTGATGCAAATGGTGCTTATAATATAGCTAGAAAAGGTATAATGATAATAGATAGGATTAAAAATACTACTATTGGAGAAAAGATAGACTATAAAATAAGTAATGAGGAGTATCTTCTTTATTTGCAAAATCAATAAATTTATTATATAATACCGAAAAACAAGTTTTAAAGAGCTTGTTTTTTTTTAGAAAAGGGGATAAATATGGAAGAAACTATTACTATGGCTGAATTAAACGATTTTATTTTTTGCCCGCTATCTATTTATTTTCATGGATTATATGGGAATATTGACAAAATAATTTATCAAAATGAATGTCAACTAAATGGAACTAATGCTCATACCACAGTTGACACAAATTCATATTCGACTAGGAAAGATGTTATGCAAGGAATTTCAGTATATTCGTCTACTTATAATATACTTGGTAAAGTAGATGTTTATGATTTAAAGACAAAAACTTTAACTGAAAGAAAAAATCAAATAAAAAATATTTATGATGGCTATATTTTTCAGGTATACGCTCAATATTTTGCTCTTAAGGATATGGGATATACTGTGGAAAAAATTAGACTTCATAGTATGAAAGATAACAAAAATTATAATATTGATTTACCAGAAAAAAATTTAGAACTACTTAGCAAATTTGTTAGTGAGCTTAATAAAATAAGAAGTTTTGATATAAATAATTTTGATCCCAACAATAAAGAAAAATGTCAAAATTGTATATATCATACTTTATGTGATAGGAGTTTAATATGATAACAGAGCCAACTTTTTTATATAATAAGACTTTAATATTTTTCCCTATGAATGGAGATAAATTAACTTTTTCTAATGACAATTTAATAATTAAAGACTCTGAAGGAAAAATAAAGTTTCAATATACATGTTATAAAATATTTTTAATTTATATAGTGGGAGGATTTACATTAACTACTGGGCTAATAGAAAAAACAAAAAAATATGGAATATCACTTGTTTTTTTAACAACTACTTTTAAAATTTACTGCACTATAAATTATAATACTGAAGGGAATTTTTTGTTAAGAGAAAAACAATATAAATGTTTATTTGGAAAAGAAATTGCTAATAGAATTGTATACAATAAGGTATTAAATGAAATAGAAATATTAAATAAACTAAGAGACAAGGAAAATAATGATGGTATATTAATATTAAAAGAAAATTTGTCAAAACTTGATAACTATGAATTAAATATTAATGAAATAATGGGTATAGAGGGTGTAAGCGCAAAAGTATACTTCAATCGCTTGTTTAAAGACATAGAATGGAATGGAAGACAACCAAGATTAAAAAGAGATATTATTAATTTACTTTTAGATATTGGATATACTATTTTATTTAATTATATAGAGGCGTTACTTAATATATATGGATTTGATATTTATAAGGCTAATTTACATCAAGAGTTTTATAAAAGAAAATCATTAGTTTGTGATATTATTGAACCATTCAGAGGAATAATAGATTATAAAGTATTAAAAATGTATAATTTAAAACAAATAAAAGAAGAAGACTATATGTTTTTAAATAATAAATATGTATTGACCTATAAGAAAAATGATTATATAGTTTATGAATTCTTAAGCGAAATAAATATGTATAAAAGTAGTATATTTAAATATATACAAAATTATTATAGATGGTTTATGAAAAAAGAATTGGATATTACAAAAATGCCAATTGGGGAGGTTATAAAAAATGATACTGATCAGTTATGATATTAGTGATGATAAATTAAGAAGCCAGTTTTCAAAATATATTAAAAAATATGGATACATGATACAATATTCAGTTTATGAAATAACACACAGCAAAACTATGCTTGATAAAATAAGATTATCAATAGTTAATAAGTTTGAAAAGAGCTTTAGAGAACATGATAGTGTTATAATTATTCAAACAAGTGAGGTTTCAAAAATAAATAAATTCGGGTATGCAAAACACGATGATAGTGATATAATAATTATAAAGTAATTATTAATATTATGGTTTTTAATTACAAACCCTAGTCTTAATAAATTATTTTAAAAAATAAGGTATTAAATATGAGCAAAATAGCCATAAAAGTATCAAAATTATTAAAAAACATAGTTGTTTTTAATAAAATAATAACAATAAGGGGTTTAATACCTTATTAAAATTTCTACTATTGTAGATCTCAACTACCTTTTCTGACATTTCAAGTTTAATACCTTATTAAAATTTCTACTATTGTAGATATGAGTACAGCAAAGAAATTTCTAAAAGTTTAATACCTTATTAAAATTTCTACTATTGTAGATTTTTAGCTTTATATGTATATCTATTCGTTTAATACCTTATTAAAATTTCTACTATTGTAGATGACGATGGCACAAGCGAAATAGATATACTGGTTTAATACCTTATTAAAATTTCTACTATTGTAGATCCTTTAGGTGCTGTAACGTTTTGATATGTTTAATACCTTATTAAAATTTCTACTATTGTAGATGTTCGAGGCTGACAAACTTACAGTAGGTTTAATACCTTATTAAAATTTCTACTATTGTAGATGAATTGATACCAAAGCATAAGCTACAAGTTTAATACCTTATTAAAATTTCTACTATTGTAGATTTCAATGCTCCATTTGTAGAAAGTATGTTTAATACCTTATTAAAATTTCTACTATTGTAGATGCGGGGCTTAAAACATTCTTAGCAAGGTTTAATACCTTATTAAAATTTCTACTATTGTAGATCATTAGAACAAAAGATAAGTATTGCAGTTTAATACCTTATTAAAATTTCTACTATTGTAGATTGTTTGGTGTTAATAATGCTAACTCGGTTTAATACCTTATTAAAATTTCTACTATTGTAGATAAAGGAACTTCTTTAGATAATAACTAGTTTAATACCTTATTAAAATTTCTACTATTGTAGATGAAACTGCTAAATTAGATAATGAAACGTTTAATACCTTATTAAAATTTCTACTATTGTAGATGTTCTTCCCAAACATTTTTATAATCAGTTTAATACCTTATTAAAATTTCTACTATTGTAGATGTTATAATTCCATAAATAACATTACCAGTTTAATACCTTATTAAAATTTCTACTATTGTAGATATTTAAACTTACCTAATATTCCTTCCGTTTAATACCTTATTAAAATTTCTACTATTGTAGATAAAACACATCTTCACGACTACAATGTTGTTTAATACCTTATTAAAATTTCTACTATTGTAGATTTGTAAGTTTTCTGATAATAATCTATGTTTAATACCTTATTAAAATTTCTACTATTGTAGATGTTATGGGCTTCGTAATTTTCTTACTTGTTTAATACCTTATTAAAATTTCTACTATTGTAAATTGAATGATGGCGAATTTTTACTAGAATATTATAATTAATCTCTATAAGAGATTTTTTTATTAAAAAAATAAAATTATGTTATAATTTAGACAGGTGATAAAATGAATTTATTTGTTCAGTTTTTAGGATTAGTTGGTATCTTTGTTAATATTATTGGAATTCAATTAAAAAAGAAAGAACATATTTTAATTGCTTTTATTTTAGCTAATATTATATTTGGATTAGCTTTCCTTCTTATCAATGCCTATAGTGGCGCAATTATTACTTTAGTTGCAGCTATTCAAACAATTATTAAATATATATTTGATAAGAAAAATATTAAATTTCCATTATACTTAATAATAATATATATTATTGTTTCTTTAATATGTGGTTTATTTACTTATAAAAACATCATTGATATATTACCAGTAATGTGTGCTATTTTATATACTTTAACTATCATACAAGAAAAAGAAAAAAATATTAGAATAATATCACTTATAAATATTATACTTTGGATAACATATGACTTTAAAGTAGGAATATATACAGCAGCTTTTAATGACATAATTTTTACTATTTCAAATGTGGCAGTGATTATTAGATATGACATTTTAAAAAAGCAGAGTAAAGAAGATTTAGTAAAAAATCTTGAAGATTTTACTCTTAACTGTAATATAGATTTTTTAGTAAATGAAAAAATATTACTTAAAAATGGAATATTCTTTTATAGCAATAAAATAGAAGATTATTATTGGAATTTCATTACTGATATGAATGTAGCGAGTAAAGAGGAATTTGAGGATGTTTGGAAAGAAAATAAAGAAGTAATGATATCTAAAAAAAGGATTCCTGCTTTATATATAACGCCTTCATTATATTCAATTAAAAGCTATAAAGAAATATTAGAACCCCTTATGGAAATAGAGTCAAGCGAGTCATGGATGATGCTTAAAAATAGAAAAAAACTAAATAATATAAAAGAACCATCTATTAGTATTCGCTATGATGATAATCCGTCACTAGAAGTATTTGCGGATACTTTTATGAAAAGTTATAGTGCGGTAAGTGTTACTGATCCTTACGGGGAAATGAGTGAGAATTACCGCGATGTTATTATTAATATAAATAATAATACAGAATATAAAAAGAAGTTTTTTGTAGCATATCATAATGATACTTCAGTAGGACAAGCTCTTACAGTTAATAAAGATAATATAGTTTTAATTGGCTTTGTTGGAACAGTTAGTGAGTTTAGAAATAGGGGTATTTGTAAAGCTTTAATGAAACATATTATAGATAATTTAGATAACAAAAAGATTATTTTTCTTCAAACTGAAAAAGGAGCTGTTCCTGAAAAGCTATATGAGAACATTGGTTTTGAAAAAATAGGAGAAGCAGCTATTTTGATAGAGAGGTCTTTATGAAAGATGTAAATATCTTATTCTTTGGAGACTCTATTACGTATGGTGCAAGCGATATTGAATTAGGTGGATTTGTAAATAGAGTAAGACTTTATTTAGAAAGCAATAATAATCGTGACATTCGTGTATTTAATATGGGAATTGGTGGCGAAACAACTACTGAAGTTCTTAAGCGAATAGAAGTAGAAACCAAATCAAGATTTAGAGTAAATGATGATACTATACTAATTTTTTCAATTGGTATAAATGATACACAAAATATAAATAGAATTGATAGAATTACTATAGATCAATTTAAAAGCAATATTAATGAATTAATAAATAAAGCTAAAAAATTTACAGATAATATAATATTTATAGGACTAACTAATATAGATGAAGAAAGACTTTCACCAACTCCTTGGAATATAAATAAGAGTTATTCAAATTCTAAAGTAAATTTATTTGATAACACAATAGAAGAAAGATGTTTAAAAAATAATATTAAATATATAAAAGTAAATGGATTATTAGATAAACTAGAACTAAAAGATGGCTTACATCCAACAAGTAGCGGACATAAAAAACTTGCAGATAAATTAATAGAATCTTTAGAAGAAATGTTATAGGAGAACATATGATAGTAAAAGTATTAATAGAAGGTTATGCTAAAGAAATAGACGGAATTGAATATGCTAGTTCATCAACTACATTTATAGATGATGGTACATTTAAAGTAATAGTTGATCCTGGCTCTAATAGAGAATTATTACTTAATAGACTAAAAGACATTAATATTGATATAAGTGATATTAATATAGTTATTTTAACTCATACGCATTTAGATCACTCATTACTTGCAGGCATATTTATAAATGCTTCCATATATGACAATTCAGCTTTTTCTAGACTAGATAGTAGTATACGTGAGCATAACTCTAAAATAGGTGAAAGTATTTCTATAATTAATACTCCAGGACATGATCGATTTCATGCATCGGTAGTTATAAAAAACACCGATAAAGGTGTAATTGTATTAGCGGGTGATATTTTCTGGTGGTTAGATGAAGAAGAAGCTTTGACTGATATAAATAGTTTATTAAATAAAGTTGATCCTTATGTTAAAAACGAAAAAGAACTTTTAGAAAGTAGAAAACAAGTCTTAGAAATAGCTGATTACATAATTCCTGGTCATGGCAAGTCGTTCTATATAAAGAAGGATTAATTATGAATTTATTAGAAATAATAGATAAGGTAAAGGAAAAATATTCTTCTAGAGATTTAGCTCTTTTTAAAGATAAAAGTGGAAATATTCAAATAATTACAATTTACATAGTACCTGGACTTTGCATACACTTACATTCAATAAATGAGGATCTAGAATCAACTGGTTATATGTATACTTATATTCATCCTGATAAAAGAATTTTTTTGGATACACTGTACTGCTATCACAATTTTAGAGGAAATGGGGTTGCTGCATCCTTAAGTGAACTCATGGATTACCTTTTAAAAGACTATATAGGATATATAATACGAGGTGTTTTTTCTCCTAATCAGTTATCAACAGATCGCATTGATAATATACCGTGTAGTACTGAAGAATTAATGGCTAGGGCTACATCATCTTATCAAAAAAACGGCTATCAGATTATTACACATGATGATTTTTTAGTAAATCAAGCAAATTATCCAGAGTTAGTAGAAGAACTTGACTTTCAATTAGGAGAAGGTTTTACACAATCTATTGTCACTAAAAAGATTGTAGAAAAACCTTATATTTATCACAAAATCGGAGATTTAATAGTAAATGATAATGCTAGATATCTTATTCAAGAATATGGACTAGATGAAAAAGGTAAGAGATATTAAGGAGAATTATGAATTTAAATAAAATTATTCCTACTAACAAATATGTTATGTCAATATCATCTAATGTTAAGATAAATTATAATGAACTAGACTTATTTTGTTCTAACTTCAAGAAAGTAGAAATCAAGCCTTGGATAGAATTATTGCCAATTAATTTAAATGTTTTAACAAAAGAAGAAAAAATCAAATTCCTTATTTTAGTCGATTCTGTTAACTTTTCTTTCTGGGGAGATCCTAAATGGGAATATTATTATAAGGGCAAAACTTATAGTGGTTCTCTTGCTATGGTATTTTCTCTTTTTAATTCTATATTAGAAAATAAAAGATTATTAGACGGAGCTTATTTATCCAATCTAAAAGATTTAAAAAACATCTTTCCAATTGATAAGAATAATACTGATATACCCTTATTAAATGAAAGACTAACTAATCTAAAAAATATTGGAAACGGTTTCTTAAAAATAGAAGAACATTATAATAGAAGAATTTCTTCTATCATAGATGATATGAAAGACGAAGAAGAACTATTTATGTTTATTAGTAAATCTTTTCAATCATTTACTAATGATTTTACTAAATATAAAGGTAAAATTATTTATTTTTATAAAAGATTACAACTATTAATAAACGATATTAATGAATGTGTTTATAAAGATAAAAAATTCAGTTTAAATAAACTAAGTATATTTGCTGATTATAAAATACCACAGCTAATGAGAGCTTTAGATTTTATAATTTATAGTGATGAGTTAGCAAATATAGTTGATAGTAAAAAAGAAATTAAAAAAGGAAGTCAAATAGAAACAGAAATAAGAGCAAGTATCATTGTTGCTTCTGATTATATTGTAAATAAACTAAAAGAAAATAACATTTATATAAATTGTGCTTACTTGGATAGCTACATGTTTAATATGATAAAGACTACAAAAGACTTAAAAACTAAATTTCATCATCAAGTAAGAACAACAAACTATTAAATTGATTTGACAAACAAATAAAAATATGTATAATATATACGCATAAAGGGGGAAATTGTATGGCAAAAGAAAAAGGTGTAAAAGGAGTATTTATATTTTTAGGTAATGTTATTTTATATGCTGGTTTAGTAGGAGGCAGTCATTGGCTGGCTGATAATGCCAGTGAAAAAATAGAGCTATCTTTCAATAGATATGGCTATACACAAACAATTTTACAACCAGTAACTCAAGAACAACAAGTAGCAGACTTTTTTTATCATATAACACCACAACCAATTTTTACTGGAGTTATTGATTATATAAATAGTGCAAGAATTGATAGTGACAATACTTATGCAAATGAGTATATTACCAGTAGATTACAAGCAGGAGCTATAAGACATAAATAAGCAACTTAGTTGCTTTTTTTATGATATAATAATTTTAGAGGTGAATTATGGTATATAATAATCAAATATCAATTTTAAAATCAATGCTAGAAAATAATGTAACTCATGAAGAAATACTTAAAAAAATGACTGAAGAAATTAAATCTATTCAGTCAGATTTACCATGTGGAATTAACTTTATTATTAAAAATGAATTAGGTGAAATACTTCTTCTTAAAAGAAAATCTACTTTAGGAAGTGGTACATGGTCACTGTGTGGTGGACATTTAAAAGAAGATGAAACATTTGAAGAAACGGCTAAACGCGAATGTTTTGAAGAACTTGGTATTATAGTTGATGTTAAAGACGTTGAAGTAATATCACTAGCTGATACTAATAGACAAAGAAGATACTTACAAATTGGTGTCTTAATCAATAAATATGAAGGAATTCCTTCAATTAAAGAACCAAATAAAGCAGAAGAATTAATGTGGGCAAATGAATCTAACTTACCTGACAATTTATTCTTCGCAACAGAACCGCAAATAAGATTATACTTTAAAAATAAATTTTATGATAAAAGTGAAAATATTTATATCGAATATAAAGAAAATTAAATTATAAAAAGTAGTTAATAAACTACTTTTTATTATAAATAATATGTTAAAATTAGAGTAGGTGATTTAAATGAATAAAATTTTAATTGTTGAAGATGATATTAAACTAAGAAGCGAATTAGAACACTTTCTTACTAATAGTGGGTTTTTAGTTAAAGCATTAGCTCTTTTTTCAAATACAACAGAAGATATTATTAATAGTAATGTTGATCTAGTTCTTTTAGATGTTAATTTACCAAATCTAAATGGTGAAGTAATATGTAGGGAAGTTAGAAAAAAAATAAGCTTACCAATTATTATTATAACAAGTAGAAACACAGAACTTGATGAACTTATAAGTTTTAATAGTGGGGCAGATGACTTTATTACCAAGCCTTTTAACACACAAATACTTCTTGCTCGTATTGAAAGACTCTTAAATAGAACTGATTCTAATTTAAAATACAATGATTTATTACTAGATTCATCTAAATCAATAATTATGAAAGACAATAAAATCGTTGATTTATCTAAAAATGAATTTAAAATACTTTATTATTTTATTAAAAATAAAGACCGTATTATATCAAGAGATGAATTAATGGACTATTTGTGGAATGAAGAAGCATTTGTCGATGATAACACTTTAACTGTCAATATAAATCGCTTACGTAATAAATTAAGTGAATTAGGTTATAATGATGCTATTGTAACTAAAAGAGGACAAGGATATATATTAGTATGAATTTAGGTGAATATTTAAAAGATAAATTATTATATATAATAACTAATTTAATTAGTATTTTTTTAGTACTTTCTTTATTAATTACTTTTAATACAAATAATTATTTAATTATTATAGTTGTACTTATATTAACAATTTCTTTTTTATTACCTTTAATAAATGACTATTATAAAAGAAAGTACTTTTATATTTACTTAAGAAAGAAACTAAATGAATTAGATCAAAAATACTTAATAGTTGAATTACTAGAAGAGCCAAACTTCTTAGATGCTCGTATATTAAAAGAAGGTCTTTATGAAATAAACAAGTGCTATATCGAAAATTTAAGCGAATATAAATACTTAATGGAAGAATTTAAAGAATATATTGAACTATGGTGTCATGAAGTAAAAACCCCAATTACAACACTAAAACTAATGATTGAAAATAAAAGTATTGATAAAAAAATAACTCCTGAAATAAATAAACTAGAGTATTATGTAGAACAAGTTTTATTCTATGCTAGAAGTGGTAATCCTGAAAAAGACTATTTAGTAAGTACGATTAATTTAAAAACAGTTATTGACAATGTTATTAAAAGAAATAGAACATTATTAATTGAAAATAAAGTAAAAATAGAAACTATTGAAGATACTTTTGTTAGTAGTGATATAAAGTGGCTTGAGTTTATTGTTAATCAAATTGTTACTAATAGTATTAAATATATTAAAAATAATCCATATATTAAATTTAGTGTTCAAAAAAACATCAACAATATAATTTTATCTATAGAAGATAATGGAATAGGTATACCTTCTTCTGAAATAGATAGAGTATTTGATAAGGGTTTTACTGGTAGTAATGGGAGAACTTTATATAATTCAACAGGAATAGGCTTATATTTGTGTAAAAAACTATGTGATAAACTAGGACATAGCATAAGTATTACTTCAAAGGAAAATGAGTTTACTAAAGTTATGATAGTAATGCCAATTAACTCTTTAACAAAAGAAGTAAAGTAATCTTACAATATTGTAAGATTATGTTATTTAATTCGATGGAAGAGTGTATTTAAATAATATAAAATGGACTAGAGGTGAAAAAAATGGATGTACTTAAACTTGAAAAAGTCGAAAAATATTATGGTAATAAAAGTAATATTACCAAAGCTTTAAATAACATTTCTTTTAGTGTTAAAAAGGGCGAGTTTGTTGCGATTATGGGCGCATCAGGAAGTGGTAAAACAACACTCCTTAACTGTGTATCTACAGTAGATAGAGTTACTAGTGGACATATTTTTATTGGTGGAAGGGATATTACAAGACTAAGAGGAAACTCTTTAAATCGTTTTAGAAGAGAAGAACTGGGATTTATATTCCAAGACTTTAACTTGCTTGATACTCTAACAGCCTATGAAAATATCGCACTTGCTTTAACTATTAATAAAACACCTGCTAAAGAAATAGATGAAAAAATATTAAAGGTTTCTAAAGAACTAGAAATAGTTGATGTTTTAAAAAAATATCCTTATGAAATGTCAGGTGGACAAAAGCAACGTGTTGCATCAGCAAGAGCACTAGTAACTAATCCATCACTAATATTAGCTGATGAACCAACGGGAGCCCTTGACTCTAAATCAGCTCGTATGTTACTTGAGAAATTTTCTTTGTTAAATGATGAATTAAAAGCAACCATTTTAATGGTTACTCATGATGCTTTTACTGCAAGTTATGCAGACCGTATTATATTTATTAAAGATGGTGAAATCTTTAGTGAAATTATTAAAGGTGATAAAACGCGTAAAGAATTATTTGATAATATAATTGATGTAATTACTCTATTAGGTGGTGACCTTAATAATGTCATTTAAATTAGCGCTTAAAAATATTAAAAAAAGTATCAAAGATTATGGCATATATTTCTTTACACTAGTAGTAGCTGTATCAATATTTTATATATTTAACTCACTTGATGCACAAGAATCAATGCTTTCAGTAAGTAAAAGTAAAATGGATATTATAAAAGCTTTAGTAGAGGTAATAAGCTATGTATCAATATTCATTTCTGTTATTTTAGGATTCTTAATAGTTTATTCTAATAACTTTTTAATTAAAAGAAGAAAAAAAGAATTTGGTTTATATCTAACACTTGGTATGAGTAAGATAAAAGTATCAATGATTTTAGTTATTGAAACTATGATTGTAGGTTTAATTTCACTTGGAATAGGACTTTTAGTAGGTGTTACTTTATCTCAGTTTTTATCGCTTATAACAGCTAAATTATTTGAAGTAGATATGAGTAATTATCAGTTTATTTTTTCTATTAATGCTTTAGTTAAAACAATCATGTATTTTGGTATTATATTTGTTTTAGTTATGATTTTTAATTTAATAACTATCTCTAAATATAAACTAATTGATTTATTAATGGCTTCTAAGAAAAATGAGAAAATAAAATTAAGAAACAAATATGTTCTAATAGTTACTTTTATACTTTCATTTATATCTTTATTTTATGCATATCATTTATTATTTGACGGAGCTTTTTTAAACTTTAGTGGTAATAAGTTCTTGTCAATGATTGCATCTGGTGCTTTAGGAACATTTTTACTCTTTTTCTCAGGAGCAGGATTTTTTCTTAAAGTTGCGATGCGAAGTAAAAGATTTTATTTTAAAAACTTAAACATGTTTGTTTTAAAACAAATTAATAATAAAATCAATACAACCGTATTTTCAACAACGATTATATCATTAATGCTACTTTTAACAATTGGTATATTATCTAGTTCAATATCTCTTGTAACAGTCTTTAATTCAGCTATTACAAGTAATAATTTAACAGACTTTACAATTAGTGAGCTTGACTTTAATTGCCGTAATGTTGAAGAAATTGGATATTGTTATGGTAATAATGTAGATGATAAAATAAAAAGCCTTTCAAGTAGTGAAAACTTAAAAAAATACTCTAATGAGTTTGTTTATTATAATTTCTATCAAAGTGAAAATATAACAAATAAAATGCTTGTTACTGATAGCTCTTTAAAAGAATTAAAGGAAAAATATGGCGATAGTGTAACACTAGATGGAAAAGTAGATGTTATAAGTGAAAGTGACTATAATCGTATTTTAAAACTATATGGCAAAAAAGAAATAAATATTGAAGATAATGAGTATTTACTTACTTGTAACTTAGATGCTATAGCGAAATATTATGAGGAATTCTATAAAAATAATGGAATTATTAAAATAAGTGATCAAGTATTACTTCCAGCAACTTCTAAAATAGTTAGTATATCATTAATGAATTCCAGTGGTGGATCTAATATGGGAACTATTATTGTTAGTGATAGTTTAATAAAATATTTGACTAAAAAAAGTGGATATATTATTGGTAATTATTTGAATAACTTAAATCCTGAAGATATGGAAATAGAGTTTGTTGATAAAATAACCAACTTAGGTGATGATCAAACAACTTTTCATATTACAACTAAATTAGATATGAAAACAGCTAATATAGGTATTAAAGCGATATTCACTTTTATTGGTTTATATTTAGGTATAGTATTTGCGATTAGTAGTGCGACAATTCTAGCAATTGGACAACTATCAGAAGCAAGCGATAATAAAGAAAGATACAAGGTATTAAAAGAACTAGGTGCTGATAATAAAATGATTAAGAAAGCTTTGTTTAATCAAATATTAGTAGCGTTTGGATTCCCTTTAGTAGTAGCGATTATTCATAGTATATTTGGCTTAAGAGAAATAAATAGTGTTATTACTGTTTTAGGAAATATTGACTTAACTACAAATATTATATTAACAGCATCATTTATTGTTATATTATTTGGAGGATATTTTCTATCAACTTATCTTGTTAGTAAAAATATTATTAAAGAATAGACTATTTAGTCTATTTTTTATGTTAAAATAAATATGAGGTAATTTATGGAATATGAATACAGCTTTAAAGTAACTTCACTTTCAAAATATATTAGTTATTGTATTAATAATAATTATGAAAAACTTGAAGAAAGTGCAGAAATAAGAACTCTTTATTTTAATAAAAATAAAAGAGCCCGCCTTACTACTAAAAGTAATATAACTTATTTAGATTTTAAAGAAGATCTAAAAACTAGTAATACTTTAAAAGTATCAAAAGAAACTATACCTTTAAAGGTAGATAATATTGATTCAGTAAATTCTATATTAGAATTTCTAGAATATAAAAAAGATCATACTATAAAAAGAAAAAGAGCTGTTTATAAAAAAAATAATGTTATCTTTGAACTAGATAGTTATACAGAACCCATTATGTTAGTAGTTGCGATTGAAGGCTTAAAAGAAGAAGTAGATTTAGTTTATAAAGAACTTTCGGAGGTAATTAATGAAACCAGTTTATGAAGCTAAATTTTGGGGAAAAGCTAAAGAAGAGTTTGCTAAATGGTATAAAGAATTTAAAACAGTTTAAGCTGTTTTTTTGTGCTAATTTGACACCAATATTCCTTTATGTTACGATACCTTTAGAAGTGAGGGTTATATGGAAGATAAAAGAAAAAAACTAGTTGAACAATTAATTGCTTTAATTGGACCAATTCGTTCTTTAGAAAGTACTGTCGAAGAGTATAAAAGAACATCTGGCTTTTATGAATTACAAGAAGAAAAGAGTGAATTTGATAAAGTATTAGAAGATATTGATTCAACTGAAAAAAGAATAGATGAAGAAGAACAATGCATCGCTTCTTTTATAGAAAAATTTAAAGGTTTTACTAAAAAAGCCTGGTTTAAAATCTTGGTAGATTTTTATAACAAAACACTAAATATTATTACAGTTGAAGCTATACCTAAAACAGATAAAAAGTTTAGAAAATTTAATAGAGCGGGATTCCGTGAATTAAGAAGCGCTTTAAAGCAAGCTTTAAAAGATCCTGACTTAAGTAAAATTCCTTCTGAAATTTTAGTGAATATTAGACAAGCTTTCGCAAATGTTTTAACAATAGAAGGTAATTCACATTTTCTAGCCATTAATGGTGAAGCTAAAAAAGATAGTATAGAACCAGCTGTTTCGAAAATCCATAACTTAATAGCGCGCTTTTTAACGGACGGAATGCAAGACACATCAGTTACAATAAATGAGTATCATGATGGAACTATTTCTCCAAGAAACAGAGCAAATTTTATTTATAGTTTAATTAATGCATCAGTTCTTAGTGAAGAAGCTCATAGCATTATACCTGTTTCTGAAGAAATAGAAGAAGCTAGAGCTTATCTAAGTACTCAAAAAAGTTTTTACACCAAAATGAAGAAGGTTAATGAGGGAAGAACAGCTAAAATACTAGAAGGCGAGCAAGAAGTATCAGAGCCCATTAGAATTTTAACTGAAAGAGTTACTCCACAAGCTATAAAGCTTTTAAGTTCTATTGAAGGCGTTGATAATAAACATTTAACAATAGAAGATATTAGTTTATTAATAGGTGCTTCAACAGATACCATGGTAAGAGTTGCAGAATCATTACATGATAAATTAAGAGAAACAAAGACATTAGATGAACAAAGTGTAAAATAAAAAAAAGGTAGTTAGAAATAACTGCCTTTTACTTACCTATAATATAATGACTAAAGTCTTTTTTTAATACTTCTTTTATAATAGTAGGTCTAATATCATATTTATCAAATTCACTAATCTTAATCCATTTAAAATGGAGTTTTTTATTTATACCATGATCTAGTTCAATAACTTCAAAGTCTTCTGTTTTTACTTTATTAATGTTTTCTAGTTTATATATAAAACTAAGTTCATGATATTTAATATCATTGGGTCTATCAAAGAAGTTTTCAACTACACTTAATAATGAATGTATTTTAACATCAATATTAGTTTCTTCACTAAATTCTCTAATCATTGTTTCTTTAGTACTTTCTAGTATACTAGCGTGTCCTCCTGGTAAACAGTAATATCCGTTATCCATAATATCAACGACTAATAGTTTATCATCAATAGTAAGTATACCTGCAACACGAAATTTAAACTTTGAGTTATCATCTTCTAATTTAATATCCATAAATCCTCCTTTAATAATTATTTTAAATTTTATTTTCTTTAAATTTATTTAATATATTAAACATTTCAATATTACCACGTCTTAGTAAGTCATTATCTATATATTCTTTTATTTTATCAACTGATAAATAAAAAACATTGGAAACTTCTTCTTCTTGAATAATAATTTTTTTTAAATCAACATCTTTTTTCATATAATAAATATCAATAAATTTATCAGTCTTTTTTATTGTACCAATTAAAGTAATTTCTTTTTCTTCTATATCAATACCAAGCTCTTCTTTTACTTCAGTTATAATCCCTTCAACACTCGACTGACCAACTTTAGGGTGTCCTCCAGTAGTCGCATATTCGCCACCTTTTAGAATAGATCTTTTCTGCATTAGAAATTCACCATTACTATTTTCTATCCATATCGCAACACCTAATATAAAACAGTCTTTTGGTGTTACATCAGATTTATTTATTACTTTATTTAATTTATTTCTGTTTGAGTCGTATAAATCTCTTTCTTCCATAAATCCTCCTTTAGTAATTATAACATTTTTCTAAATTATGTTATACTATAAATAGGTGATTATATGAAACTATTTGTAGTAAGACATGGTGAAACTGATGGTAATTTATATAAAATAATGGATGGTATAAGAGATATTGATATTAATGAAACAGGTATTAATCAAGCTAAAATAACTCGTGATAAATTAAAAGATATTAAGTTTGATTTAATAATAACTTCTCCTCTTATAAGAACAAAACATACTATGGAAGTAATTAATATAAATAACTATCCTGTTATATATGACTCGAGAATTATTGAAAGAGATTGTGGAGAATTTATTGGTCTTCCTTTTTCTAGTCTGGATAGAGATTTATATTGGAACTATTATGATAAAACTAAATATGAAAGAGTAGAATCAATTGATACATTATTTAAAAGAGTATTTAGTTTCTTAGATGATATAAAAGAAAAATACAAAGATAAAACTATATTACTAGTAACTCATAGTGGAGTTGGTAAAGCAATTGACTGCTACTTTAATGGTATACCAGAAGATGGTAATTTACAGGTTTTAGAACTCATTAACTGTGAAGTAAAAGAATATAATCTGTAAAGGAGCATTTATGAATATACCTGCACAAATATTTGGTGGTTTAGCAGCTACTATTGATATTGTTGGAATACAATTTAAAAACAAAAAAAATATTTTAATATCTTATACTATTTCTAGTGCTTTATTTGTTATAAGTTTTTTATTACTTAAAGCTTATAGTGGAGCAGCAACAGCAGGAGTACTAGGAATATTTTGTATTGTCAATTATCTTTATGATGAAAAAAACAAGAAAATACCAAAATGGATGTTATATTCAATGCTTATTTCATCAACATTTATAACAGCTTTATTTTATCAAGGATATGCTGATATATTTACAATACTATCATGTATTCCATATACATTATCACTAGCTTCTAAGAAAGAAAAAAATGTCCGTTTATTTACTTTCTTATTTCTTCTTTGTTATTCTCTTTATGACATATTAGTATTTGCTTATGCTGCTTTTATAGGAGACTCTTTATTTTTAGTCTCAACTCTTACTTCTATAATAAGATATGATTTAATTAAAAGAGTTAAATAATTTATTATTTAATGATATAATATATTTAATAAAGGGCTCGTATAGACTTTAATGTTTATATGAGTTTTTTTACTTTTAATTAACTAGTTTATTATAAAAAATGTAATTTAATGTTATAATTTAATTAAAGTGAGGTATTTATTATGAAGGAAGCTACAAAGCAAATTATATCTTTTAACAAAGAAAGAGATTGGGATCAGTTTCATAGTCCAGAGAATTTAGCAAAATCAATTTCAATAGAAGCAGGCGAACTACTTGAATGTTTTCAGTGGAATAGTAATTTTGATCAAAAAGAGGTTTGTGAAGAATTAGCGGATGTTGTTACTTATTGTATACTTCTTTCTGATAAACTAGGTGTAGATTTAGAAACAATTGTTTTAGAGAAGCTAGAAAAAACAAGACTAAAATATCCAATTGAAAAATTTAAAGGTATTGATACAAAATATAACAAGATATAGAAAACAGTTTAGAGGTGTAAGATGTTAGTATATAGTGGCATAAAAAATGATTTCATGAATGATGTAGATTTAGACAATATCGTTGATAAAATATATAGTAAATATCAGAATTTCTTTGGAAATAGTGGAAGAGCACAAGTAGCATCTTGGAAAAATTCTATGCAGTATATGTATAAAGTTTTAAATGATAATGATATACCTAGTAATAGTGGTATAGCTATTGAATTTAATATTCCAAGTACTTCTAAAAGAGTTGATTTTATTGTTTCTGGATATGATAAATTAAAACATGATTCTGTTATTATAATTGAACTAAAACAGTGGGAAGAATGTAGCGCAGTAAATGGCAAAGATGGAATTGTAACTACTTTTACTGGTGGAAATATTAGAGAAGTAGCGCATCCTTCTTATCAAGCAATGAGCTATGCTAATTTAATTAGAGATTTTAATGAAACCGTTCAGCAAGAAGATATTAAGTTATATCCTTGTGCTTATTTACATAATTATAATTTAATAGAAACAGATCCAATAAATAGTAATCAGTATAAAGAATATATTGATGAAGCTCCATTATTTGGCTATGGTGATGTTATTAAATTAAGAGATTTTATCAAAAGATATATTACTGAAGGTGATAATAAAGAACTTTTATATAAAATAGAAAACGGAAAAATAAGACCTTCTAAAAGGCTTCAAGATGCTCTTAGTAATATGTTAGCTGGTAATAAAGAATTTACCATGATTGATGAACAAAAAGTTATTTATGAAGAAGCTATTAAAATGGCTATTGATAGTAAAGTTGATAATAAAAAAAGAGTATTAATAGTACAAGGCGGACCTGGAACAGGCAAAAGTGTTCTTGCAATTAATCTATTAGTTGAGTTAACTACTAGAAATATGGTTTGTAATTATGTAACAAAAAATAGTGCTCCACGAGAAGTGTTTTATAGTAAACTAAAAGGAAAATTTAGTCAAAACTATATTAAAAATCTTTTTAAAGGTTCAGGAAACTATATTGATGTTGAAAAAGATACATTTGATTGCTTAGTAGTAGATGAAGCTCATCGCTTAAATGAAAAATCAGGATTATTTTCTAACTTAGGAGAAAATCAAATAAAAGAAATAATTAATGCTTCTAAACTATCGATATTTTTTATTGATGAAAACCAAAAAGTTACTCTTAAAGATATAGGTAATATTGAAGAAATAATAAAACAAGCAAAAAATTTAAATGCAGGCTATAAAATAGTTAATCTTGAAAGCCAATTTAGATGCAATGGTTCAGATGGATATTTAGCTTGGCTAGATAATGTCTTAGAAATTAAAGAAACGGCTAATTATGAGTTTGATTTTGATTATGACTTTAGAGTAATAGATGATCCTAATGAACTTAGAAGATTAATTGAAGAAAAAAATGAAATAAATAATAAATCAAGAATAGTTTCTGGTTATTGTTTTAATTGGATTAATGAAAATAAGAATAAGCCAGAAGTAAATGATATAGTTATACCTGAGTATAACTTTGGTATTAGCTGGAATTTAGGTAATAGTACAACTTGGGCAATAGATCCTAATTCTGTTAAAGAAGCAGGTTGTATTCATACATGCCAAGGACTAGAATTTGATTATGTAGGGGTTATAATAGGAGATGACTTAAGGTATGAAAATAATCATATTATAACCGACTATAAAAAAAGAGCTAAAACAGATCAATCGTTAAAAGGTATAAATGCTATTATGAAAAATAATCCAGAAAAAGGTTTAGAAATAGCTGATAATATAATAAAAAACACCTACAGAACATTAATGACTAGAGGTATGAAGGGATGTTATATCTTTTGTACTAATAAAGAATTACAGGAGCATTTTAAAAGAAAAATAAAGTGAAATATGTAGTAAATATAAATAAAGTCGTGTGTTAAGAAAGCTGAAGTATAAACCATAGTGTTCTTTATCAATATTTTGGTTAGTTATTTGTTAACGATATTATATCAGTAAAAATATTTGAAATTTTGTTCTAGGTATTCTTATGTCTTAGAGGTGGGAGGATTGAATGGAAAAACAATTTAAATACGTGGAAATAGAAGAAGAGGAATTGTCATATTCAGATGATGACTTATTTAATATTACATCTTGGGGTGCTGATTTGTCATTTAGAGAATTGGCTGCAATGTACGATGAAGAAGATTTAATAAAGCCAGAGTTACAAAGAAATTATGTGTGGACTCTCGATGAAGCGAGTAGATTTATAGATTCCATATTGCTGGGATTGCCAATACCTAGTATATTCTTAGCTAACAAAGGTGGGCAAAGATTAATTGTTGATGGTTATCAAAGAATTATGACAGTTTATGATTATATGAGAGGTATATTTTCGAGCAATAATAAAAGTTTCAAATTATCTAACTCACAAATTATAAATCAAAGATGGAGAGGAAAAACATTTGCTGAACTCAACGAAGAAGAAAAAAGAAGAATAAGAACTACAACAATTCATGCAATAATATTTGAGCAAAAGAAACCAGATGATGATACAAGTATGTATCAAATATTTGAAAGAATAAACACATCTGGAAAAGTGTTGTCTCCGCAAGAAATAAGAAATTGTATATATCATGGGAGTTTTAATTCTTTAATTATTAAGCTAAATAATAGTAAAAACTGGAAAATTTTACTTAATACTACGGAAAATGATAAGAGGATGGCTGATGTAGAAAATGTTTTAAGACTATTTGCTATTAAAAATATGGAAAATAGTCAGGATTATAGTAAAAATCAAATAATTTTAAAAAAATATTTAAATAACTATATGTCAAAAGTACAAAATATATCGTCTGATGAATGTAATGTATTTGAGGAAAAGTTCAATAATTTAATGGCATTTATACTAAAAGATATTGGCAAAAATGCTTTTAACAATGTATCACATAAGGATGATAGTTTCTCAAAAAAGGAAAGTGAGGATTATATTAATAAGTTTCATCCAACTATTTTTGAAGCTGTTGCAATTTCATCTTATTATATTTTAGAAAATAATATTGACATAAGCCAAGTTAAAGACATGAAAAAAAGACATATAAGAATGTTAAATGATCCTGAATTTATGGATGCAATAAGTATTAGAACAACAAGGCTTGATAATATAAAGAAAAGAATAACATTAGCAGCGAAATGTTTGTTTGATGTGGTTTATGAGTGGAAATAGCAAGCGAACACTTATTGAATGTAGTAAAGAACTTATAGCGGTAAAAAAACACATAAATTCAAATAAGTTTCATCCAACGGTTAAATTTTTAGTAGCATATTGTGTGATAAAAGCGTGTGGAACGATCGAGCAAGTTTATAAAGACATGATTTTTACGCATCTAACAAAGAGAGCAAATATAGAATCAATAGCTTACTATGAAAGATACATTAAAGATAGTTCTACTAATCCAAAATTTGAAAAAATAAAAGGAATGTTAGAAGTGATAAATTCTTCTTGGGCTAATAAATATGCAAATATAACTAATGGCAAAATTGAGAAAACACAATTAAATTCATTGGTGACTTTAAGAAACGAATTTGCTCATGGAAAGAATATAACGGTGTCTATTGAAAATGTTATTTCCTATTATAAAAGCGCGCGTAAAATGCTAGTATATCTTGCCAATGTAATGAAATAATAAATATTTTAAACTTGCTGATAATACTACAACTTTCTATTGGACAAGTAATGTTCATAGATTAGTTGGGAAAACACCCGAATTATTACCAGTAATATATAACGATTGTTTAGAGAAAATTGGCTCTAATCGTTAAATATAAATCATATATATAAAGGAGTCACTATGATAGTAAAATATGTAACAGGTAACTGGGCTAAAATAATGAGTGCTAGGCAAGTACTAGAACCTCTTGGAGTTACTGTAGAACAAATAAAAATGGATGTACCAGAAATACAAGCAGATAAAACTGAAGAAATCGCTAAATTTTCTGCTAAATGGGCAAGTGATGAATTAAAGTGTAATGTTATTAAAAATGATACAGGTTTATGTATAGAAGCATTAAATGGCTTTCCAGGACCTTATACACATTATGTAGAAGATAAAATAGGTGTAGATGGTATACTAAAACTATTAAAAGGTGTCGAACAAAGAAATGCTTACTTTATAGAAGTAATAGCGTACTGTGAATATAAAAAAGAGCCAGTTTGTTTTAAAAGTATAACTAAAGGCAGAATTGCCTTAAAAAAATCAGGCTCTTATGGATGGGGCTGGGACTATATATTTATACCAGATAGTTCTAATAAAACACTAGCGCATTTTGATAACGATATACGTTTTCAATACTGGGATACTAAAGGTTATATTGAATTAGCGAATTATTTAAAAAAACAAATGTCTTTAAAGACATTTTTTTAATATTTTGCTATAATAAAAAAGGAGGATATATGAAAAAATTACTAGATGAACTAACTAATAAAAATAAGAAAGGAATTGTACTAAATTGTTTCTCACCACTTGTTATGATTATAACTTTTACAATTGAAATAATACTTGCTATTTACACATTTATTAAAAGTCATAAGGCAAAATCAGATGTAGGAATAGTTATAGTACTTGTCTTCTTAGCGACTTTCCAATTATCAGAATATCAAATATGTGATGGAAAAGATGCCTTACTTTGGTCAAGAATAGGCTTATTTGCGATAACCTTCTTACCAGTAATGGGTTTATATTTAATATCTAAACTAAAAAAAGAAGCTAAATTACTTAAAATAGGCTTCGCTATTGCGATAGCTTTTGCAGTATTCTTTGTTTTTATACCAAAAACAGTAGAAGGTGCTACTTGTGGCGGAAACTATATAATATTTGATATAAAGTCAACCATACATTCATTATATGGATATTATTATTTAGGATTCTTATTTATTGGTATTTATCAAGCACTAAAAGGTGTAAGATCAAATGAAAGTAAAAAACCAATTAAAAACTCTTTACTATGGTTTGTAATAGGTTACTTATCATTTATACTTCCTCTTACACTAGTATACATAATAATACCTGTTACTAGAGTAGCAGTAACTTCTATAATGTGTGGATTTGCAGTAATATTTGCTTTTATCCTAACATTTAAAATCGCACCTATTTATCACAAATATGTCAAGATAGATAATAAATAACTACAATATACTTGTAGTTTTTTTATTGACTTTATATATAGATAGTATTAGAATAGTTGATTAAAAGAGGTTACTATGCACTATACAATGTTTGAAGTACTTAGAATACCATTTATCAATAATGCAAGATACGCGAGTGATGAGATTTTATTTATAAACCCTTTTGTATTTGAAGCTGTACTTGAAGGAGCAAGATATGATTCTTTCTTAGCGAATGTCATGCAAAGATATATAGATATAGCTGATAATAAAGAGCTACTTTCTTTATTAAAATTTGAGTTAACAAAAGAAGAAGAAGATGAACTAATATTTATCGCAAATTCAGATGAATGTGTTGTAGAATATCTTAAATCTCGGTTTGAAGAAGAGTGGTATACAAGGACTACAAGACGAAGTGAAATGATTTATAAATTTGTGAAAAAGGTATCAGATAGAAACTTCTATAATTCGGGTGTAAATCTTACAGCTGATGAGTTATTAGTAATTTATGAAGAATTAGAAAGTATTATAGGAACTAATTTATTGGAGAAAATTAGACCATTTGTTAATTTTAACAATAAAGATTTAATTATTAAGTTATATAAATTAATGGCTCAAAATGGTGAACTTGATGATAAAGAAGTTTTTTTGAGTGTTGTTTTATCTAATGATCCAGACACTATAAAGCTATGTTATAATCTTATATACATAACTTTAGTTTTAAAGGCTGAAGAAAGATATCGTATATATAGATTAATTATGACGAGTCAACTTAAAACTCTATCAGATATATATGAAACATTTCTTCAAACAAGTGAATCAATAAGAGACTTTAATAAACTATTATATGATTGTGAAATAAATAATGAGCAAGTTGGAGTTTCTGATTTATCACCAATCTTTAATAGTTTGTTGTCAAAAAATGAGTCAGCACCATTTGAAGAACTAAAAAATTTATTTTATATAAGTAAAAAAGCCAAATATAGAAATAAACAACCAGATAATCAAAAATCTATCGGCGTTTTTATAGAAAGAATTTAGGAGGAAATATGCATTATACTTTTTCAAACATTATTGGAGCTATGCAAGCTAACCATTCTCATCTTAAAAATGGTCGCATTAATTTCATTAACCCAATAGTTGTTCAAGCTGTTATGGAAGGTGCTGACTATAGCTCAGTAGTTGCCTTTTGTATGCAGCAGTACCCACAAATTGCTAGTAATCAATCGCTTGTAAAATTACTAAAAATAAAACTTGACCAAAAAGATATAAGCGCACTTTTAAGTCTTATAAAGAAAAGCTGCAGTAATCAAGAACTTCCTGTACAAGTAGAAGCAGACTTTTGGAATTTTTTTAATAGCGTAATAAATAAAGAACTAGATAAATATGATATTAATGAGCAAAAAAATAATTTCAATGCTACTTATATTGAACTTGAAAAGCTTATTGGTATAGCTTTATTTGAAGAAATAAAATATGATATAGATTTTGAAGAATCAGGCTTAGTCAAAAGGTTATATGAATTAATGTTAAGAAATAAAATGCTTGATAATAAGGCAGTGTTTAGGTGTGTTGTTTCACTAAAAGATACAAAATTAATAAAACTTTGCTATAATCTTATTTATATTGGATTAAGAAGTTCAAAAGAAGAAAAAGAACGTATCTATAAACTAATTATGAGTGGGCAATATCAAACATTATCAGATATGCTAGAAGAGTATCTAAATACTAATAAACAAGTGCAACCATTTAATGAATTATTTGCAAGATTTGAAAATAATGGTGAACTTCCAAGTCTTGAAGATATAAGTGCAGCTTATAATCAAATAACAGCAGGATCTACTCCATATGACGATGCTTCTCCGTATGATGAAATAAGCAATTTATATTATATAAGTAAAAAAGTAGAATTTATAAATATGGAAAGACCGCATCAAATAACACTTACTAGCTTTAACTTAAAAAGGAAGAAAAGACAATAAATAAAATACCTTCGGGTATTTTTTATATGTTATAATATATTTGGTGATTAAATTGATAGAAGAATATATTGAAATACTTAAACCATTTGTTTTAGAACTATTTAAAAAAGACTCTAGTGGACATGATATAACACATCTTGAGCGTACTATGAATACAGCTATTTACTTAAGTAATAAAGAAGGTGGAGAAACTACTTTAATTGGAGTAGCCGCTTTTCTTCATGACATCCATAGAATAATGGAAAATGAAACAGGTAAGTTTGTTTCACCTAAAGAATCATTGCCTAAAGTAAGAGAAATACTAACTCATATTTCATTAACTATAGAAGAAGTAAACAAGATCTGTTATATGATTGAATATCATGAAGAATACAACTGGAATAACTCTAATGTAAGTGATTTAAATACTCTTATATTGCAAGATGCTGATAATTTAGATGCAATAGGCGCAATTGGAATAGGAAGAACTTTTAGCTATGGAGGTTCACATAATTATAAAATGTATGATTCGACTAGACCAATAGATGAGACAAATACCTTTCAAGAAGAATCTAATTCTGATGATTCAACTATTCATCACTTTTATCATAAATTATTTAAACTAGGTGAGTTTATGAATACAAAAACAGCTTCATCTTTAGCGCTTAAAAGAACTGAATTTATGAAATTATTTGTCAAAGAATTTTTAGATGAATGGAATGCTAAATACTAAATTAATGATTAAACTCATTAATTTTTTTATACTAATATTTACTAGCGAATATTTGTTTGGTATAATAGTATTAGGGGACATAATAAGGAGGAATATGAAAGAAGAAAACCTACATTTAATAAGCAAAATATTTAATAACGAAGCAATAAGAACAGTATGGGATAAAGAAAAAGAAAAGTATTATATTAGCGTAGTAGACATAGTCGGAGTATTATCAGAAAGTACTGATGCAAGGCACTATTGGAATGTTTTAAAATCAAGATTAAAGAATGAAGGTAATGAGTCGGTCACAAATTGTGACCAACTTAAATTAAAGTCTTTAGATGGAAAGTATTATAAAACTGATGTTGTTGATATCGAGGGAATGTTTAGAATAATCGAATCAGTTCCTTCAAAAAATGCTGAACCAATAAAACAGTGGTTAGCAAGACTAGGACGAGAAAGAATTGATGAAACGTTTGATCCTTCCATATCACTTGAAAGAGCTATCAATTTATATAGAATTAAAGGTTATGATGAAGCATGGATAGCGAAAAGAATAAGAACATTACAAGAAAGAAAAGAGCTTACGGATATATGGAAAGAAGCAGGAATAAATGGTCAAGCAGAATATGCCATACTAACTAATGAAATATATAAGTCATGGTCTGGAATGACATCAAAAGAATATAAAGAGTATAAAGGTCTAAAAAAGGAAAACCTTAGAGATAATATGGATAATATTGAATTAATATTAACAGATTTATCAGAGGAAGCTACAAAAAGACTAGCAATTAAAAAGAAGCCTCGTGGTTTAAAAGAAAATATTGAAATAGCTCAAATAGGAGGCATTGTTTCTAAAGTAGCTCGTACTAAATTAGAAGAAAATCTGAATGAAAACATTGTTACTAAAAATAATTCTCTATATTTAGAAAATAAACAATGCTATAATTATTTTAGGAGATGAATTATGAAATATTTTAAAAAAGTAGAAGGAAAAAGGGTTTATTTATCACCTGTATCACTAGATGATGCAGAAATATTTGTTAAATGGTTAAGTGATAATGAGGTTGCTAAAAACACTAATAATAGAGCTAGGTTATATACAATTGAATCAGAAAAAGAATGGATTAATAATACTATTAAAAATAATAATTATACTTTTTCAATTATTTTGAAGGAAAATGATTTATTAATAGGTAACTGTAGTATAGAACACATTAATCACATTGATAGAACGGCTACCATTGGGATTATGATAGGAGAAGAAGCATATAGAAGTAAAGGCTATGGAAGTGAAGCTTTGAATTTACTATTAGAATACGGCTTTAATACACTTAATATGCATAATATTAAACTAAATGTATTTAGCTTTAATGAAAGAGCAATCGCTTGTTACAAAAAAGTAGGCTTTAAAGAATATGGTATAAAACATGAGTGCTATTTCTTAGATGGAAAATACTATGATCAAGTTGAAATGGAAATACTTGAACATGATTTTAGAAAAGAATAATTTTTCTAAATATATATTTTCTTGTAAAATTCTAAACTTTCTTGTATACTTAAATTAATAATAAGGAGAATGAAAAGTGGAAAATAATTATAATAGTCCAACTGAACCGGTTCCTAATGAAAAAGAAGTGCTAAATGATAATAGTTTCAAAAATAAAAAGAAAAATAATTTTTTAATTATTATTATTCTAATTATATTAGTAGCAGCTCTTTTTGCGTATATTTATTTCTTTATTTACAAGAATAAAGATACAAACTATAAAGAAATAGAAGTAGAAGATAATAAAGAATACTCAGCATATCGCCTTTCTTCTAATTCACTAGAAGCTTTTGATCTATATTTTTTACAATTAGAAAATGAGCAAAAAAATAAAATATATAGTCCACTTTCTATTAAAACAGCCTTAGGAATGCTTGAAGAAGCTGCAAATGGGGAATCGAAAGAACAAATTTCTAGTATAATAGGATCTTATAGTAATAAAAAGTATATTAATAGTGCAAATATGTCATTTGCGAATGCTTTTTTTGTTAAAGATACTTATAAAGACGCTGTTAAAGAGTCTTATATTAACACACTATCAGAAAAGTATGATGCTTCCGTTATTTATGATTCATTTGAATCACCAGATAATTTTAATTCTTGGGTAAGTAATAAAACATTTAAGTTAATTGACAATTTATTTGACGATGTATCTAGGTTTGATTACATTTTAGTAAATGCTTTAGCAATCGATATGGAGTGGGTTAACCAAATTCAAAAAGTAGCCGGAAAGCCTTATAATGTACATTACGAACATGAAAAATTTGGTAGATATATTGGGTTATTATCATCAACTGATTACCACGCACTAACTTTTAATGGAGTTTCTTATCAAGCAAAATCAGTTGAGATAGGTGCTGCCATAAATAAATATGATATTGTAAATGTACTTGGTGAAGATGCTATAAGAGCAACCGTTGGTGCAGAATATGATAAGTGGTTAGTATCTGGTGATAAATGTGGAGATGGAGAAGAGCCTGATACTGAGACATATTTAAATAAATATATTGAAGAATTAAACGCAAATTATAAAAAAATAAGTAGTTCAACAGACTTTCAATTTTATACTGATGATAATGTAAAAGTTTTCGCAAAAGATTTAAAAGAATATAATGGAACAACACTCGAGTATGTTGGAATAATGCCTAAAAATATTAGTCTTGATGAATATATTAAAAATATTAAATCTGAAAATATAAATACTTTAATTAACAGCTTAAAGAAAGTAGAATTAGATAACTTTAAAGAGGGGTATATAACAGAAATAACAGGATATATTCCAATATTTAATTTTGATTATGAATTAAGTTTAATGAGTGATTTAAAAGAGCTAGGAATTACTGATATCTTTGATGATAGTAAAGCTGATTTAACAAATCTATCATCTCATTCTTATATTGCAGCAGCTAAACATAAAGCTAATATAGATTTTTCTAATGTAGGAATTAAGGCAGCAGCAGCAACAGCTTTTGGAGGTTTGGGAGCAGCAAGTTGTGGATTTGACTATAAATACGATGTTCCAGTAGAAAAAATAGACCTAACTTTTGATAATCCTTATTTATTCTTAATTAGAGATAAGAGTACAGGTGAGGTTTGGTTTACTGGAACTGTTTATGAGCCGACTGTTTTTCATAGTGCCTATGAACAATATATGGCAGAATAAGTTAATTAAAATAATTAAAAAAAAGTTAGTAATACTTATTATGCTAACTTTTTTACTTTCAAATATGTTATAATTTATATGGGTGGTTTTATGAAAGTAAATGTTATTATGGTTTATAACAAAGAAGAAACAAAAATACTAATGTGCTTACGTACTAAAAATCCTTATATGGGTTTATATAACTTAGTAGGTGGTAAAGTAGAAGCCAAAGAAAAAGGAATAAGTAGTGCGTACCGTGAATTATTTGAAGAAACGGGCATTACTAGAAAAAATATTAGACTAAAACATTTAATGGATTTTACCTACTATAAAAAGCCTATCTTACTTCAAGTATATGCAGGAAAACTAAAACACAATATTGAACTAGTAGAAGAAATAAATAAACTATATTGGATAGATTTAAAAGAAAACTTCTTTGATATGAATAAATTTGCTGGCGAAGGCAATATTGGACATATGGTAGAAAAAGTAAAGATAGAAGAAATTTTATAAATAGAAAAGGGTTATTATGAAGCGAGCAATTGTACTTTCAGGTGGTGGCGGAAGAGGTGCCTATCAAGTAGGTGTTTGGAAAGCCTTAAGAGAGCTTAATATTAATTTTGATATTGTAACTGGTACTTCAGTAGGAGCCTTAAATGGTGCCTTTTTTGTTCAAAATGATTATCAATTAGTTGAAGACTTTTGGAAAAATGTTAACTTTAGTACTGTTTTTAGTGACGACTTTTTTAAAGATGAAAAACTAACTAAAGATAACAAAAAAGTTATGAAAAAATATCTTAAATCAGTTGCCGGAAAAGGTATTAAAACGGATAATTTAGAACTTACACTAAAAAAATACTTGGATATAAAAAAGTTTTATGATTCGAATATCGATTTTGGAATAGTAACATTTAATTTAAATAATAGAAGGCCTATTTATGTAACTAAAAAAAATGTTTCAAAAGATAGATTAATCGACTATATAGCAGCATCAGCTACGGTATTTCCTGTATTTAGAAAAAAAGAAATAGATGGAAACTATTACATAGATGGTGGCTACTGTGATAATTTGCCAATTAATTTAGCAACCCAATTAGGAGCAACTGAAGTAATTGCTGTTAATATAGGAGCTTGGGGCATAGTAAGAAAAAGAAAAGAAAATAAGTGCCATGTTACTTATATTGTACCAAGAGAAAAATTGGAGTCGCCTTTATTTTTTAACGCAAAACAAGCATCTCGTAATATAATACTTGGTTATAATGATACCATGAAAGTATTAAATAATTATGAAGGACATAAATTTACTTTCTATCCAAAAGAAATCAGTGATTCTTATAATAAATATATTAAAAATTTAACTGATAAAACAAATAATGTTTTTAAACATAGTTTATTTGACATTTATAAAAGCGGTTTAAAAAATAAAAATAAACAAATAAAAATAACTGTTTTTTTAGAAGTATTAGAGCTACTTGGAAGTATATTAAAAGTTGAAACAAGTAATGTATATAATATTTTTGATTATAATAAATTATTAAAAACAACTTACTTAAAACAAGATTTGAAAGATATCAAGTATGCTGATATCTTTATAAAAGACGAATCAGTTTCAATTATATATTCAAAATTATTCTTATTAAGTAAAAGAAAAAGAAGACTTATTTATATAAAAATACTTTTAGGAGCTATTTATTTAAGCATAATTTTAAATGAAAAGGAATAAAACATTCTTTTTTTTATGTTATAATTAATATAAAAGGAGTATATATGAAAAAAATAATGATAGATATGGATGATGTAATATGTATAGGTGGTTTTTTAGCGCTTATTAATGAATTCTTAGGTACATCATATAAAGAAGAGGATTTTAAAAATCTTTATATGCAAGAAGTAATTAGTGATAAAGAAGCTTTTTTTAAATTTTTCTTTACTAAAAATCAGTATGATTATTGCCATTTATCACCTAATGTAGTAGAAGTCATTGAAGAACTAAATAAACACTATGAAGTTTATATAGGAACTTCTTACATTTATAAAGAAGCTGTAGCTGATTCTGGCGTTGTCCTTTTACATAAATATGAGTTTCTTCAAAAAACATTTCCTTTTTTAAGTCAGTACCGTTATATATTTTTAGGTGTTAAGAGTGTTCTTGACATGGATATTAAAATAGATGATAGACTAGATAATTTAGAGGGAGCTCGTCAGAAGTTATTATTCACTGCCTATCACAATAAAGATATGTCAGATGAATTATTAAAAGAAGAGGGAGCTATTAGAGTAAATAGTTGGTTAGACATTAAAAAGGTTCTAATAGATGATTTAAATGAATAAACTTGTAAAAGAATATCAAAATATTTTATGTAATAATGAATATCCTGAATTTATTAATAAATATCTTGAAGTAAAAGAACTAAAAAGATTAAAGAGAATTGGTCAATTTTGTGGATGTGATTACAGCAAGTTATTTAGTATAAATACTTGGTACTCAAGATTTGATCATAGTATTTCTGTTGCTTTAATAGTATGGAATTTTACTAAAGATAAAAAAGAAACTCTAGCAGCTTTATTCCACGATTTAGGAACACCGGCATTTAGTCATTGTATTGATTTTCTAATGGGAGACTCAGTTAATCAGGAGTCTTCTGAAAGAAGCGTTAAAGATATAATTTTAAAATCTAAACAAATTATCAAGTTACTTAAAGAAGATAATATAAGTATAGAAGATGTAACTGATTTATCTAAATACCCTGTTTTAGAAAATAAGTCCCCAAAATTATGTGCGGATAGATTAGATGGTGTCTTACATACTGTTCTTATTTGGATACATACGTATAGTTTAGAAGAAATTAAAGAAATTTTTAAAGGTATTACTATTTTAACTAATGAAGAAGGTATTAAAGAACTAGGATTTAATAAATTAGATAGTGCCTTAAAATTTATGGATGCCGTATATCAGTATAGTATTGTTCTTCAAGAAAATGAAGATAAATATATAATGAGTTATTTTTCTACTTCGATTAAAAAAATAGTTGATTTAAATATAATTAAAATAGACGATCTATATTTATTAAACGAAAAGAAAATAATTGAATTATTAGAGCAAAATATAAAATCATTTAACTTATTTAGAAACAGCACTAAAATTATTAGAAGTAATAAAGAACATTCTAAATATTTCTCAGTATCACTTCCAACAAAAAAAAGATTTGTTATGCCTCTTTGTAAAATAAATAATGAAACACCTCGTTTAGATAAAATATCTAAAAAAGTAGAAGAACTTTCTAATAATTATAATAATTTTAAAGACACTAAATATTGCTATATAGAAAATATTGATTTTAATTAAAATATGATATTTTAGGAGGATTTATGGAAAAAGTTAATTCAAAAAAAGTACAAAACACATTAAAAAATAAAACTAAAGATTTAAAAAAAGGCGCAAGTGAATTTAAAGAATTTATCTCAAAAGGAAATGTCTTAGATCTTGCAGTTGGTGTTATTATAGGTGGAGCATTTGGAAAAATTGTCACATCACTAGTAAGTGATGTTATAATGCCTTTAGTAGGAATTTTATTAGGTGGACTTGATTTTTCCACACTATCAATAAAAATAGGAGACGCTACTATACTATATGGATCTTTTATTCAACAAATAGTAGATTTTTTAATCATAGCAGTTTGTATTTTCTTAATAGTTAAATTAGTAGGCAAAATTACTTCTAAAAAAGAAAAAGAGAAAGCTAAAGAAGTTCCTACTACCCCAGAAGATATTAAACTACTAACAGAAATTAGAGACATTCTAAAAAAGAATAAATAAAATAACCAATTTGGTTATTTTTATTTGTTAAAGAAGTAAAAACATAGTATACTAATAATAGGTGTAAGAGTATGGGAAAATATTATAAAGCGTATGAAAAATACTACAAAAGTTTAAACGGGAAAAGTAATATAATAAGT
>Ga0074195_1000726_pt1 | contig 57390 bp, 48 predicted proteins | sample EPASupsiteHSE623_FD_64525 | JGI IMG/M metagenome (GOLD analysis project Ga0074195, IMG submission 64525) | Bioremediated contaminated groundwater from EPA Superfund site, New Mexico - Sample HSE6-23 | ecosystem: Environmental > Aquatic > Deep subsurface > Groundwater > Contaminated ...
TGAAATCCTTGCTATCCAGTTAGTAGAAAACCTCCAGCGGGAGGACTTGAACCCCATAGACCAGGCCAAAGGGATACTTGCCTATATTCAGGCGAAACATCCGGGCAATGTATACAATTTGGATGGGGTGATGAGCGACTTGGTGAGATATACCCGTAAGCCCGAAACCCTCTCAGAAGAAATCGTTAACACTGTGTTAACGATTTCTGATATCGTCGGGAAGTCAATAATGACGGTGCATCGCACGATATCACTTTTAAAACTGGTTCCTAAAATTCAAGACGCAATTTCTGCCGGAAATCTCCCTGTTTCCCAGGGATATTTATTCGCCGCCAACCTCGGCAGCCCTGACTTTTTTACCATTTTTGATGAAATAATGGAGACTCCTGTAACAAATGCAGTCCTTGAAAAAAAGCTTACCGCCTATAAAAAAGCAAAACACCTGCCCTCGGGTGCTGTAGCCGGGGGGAAATCAACAGATCCGAAACCCATTCCCATGAAAACAAAGGTTGCAAGCATAGAGAGCACAAAATCATATTTTGAGAAAAAGACCGGTATGTACGCCAAATCAGACCTTCAAACACTCCTTGACGAGCTTAGAGTTTTTGCTTCTTTAGTAGAGAGGCAGATTGAAACAGCGCCGGAGGTTGTACCGGAAAAACCGGTAAAAAGACCTATGCCGCAGGTGTGAGGGGAGGAACAAGCGGAAGCAAGGTTCAGGAAAGGCCGGGTTCAGAAAAACTTGCTTTCTATAGATTTTCTCAGCCAATGGAATCGTATGAGGACCAGGAGACATATGGAAATTGACTGGGAATATATTGAAAAAATGTATGAAAGAGTGCGATAATCATTGTAGATTCAATATAAAGGAGGTGGCATAATCATGGAGGCGATGATGGAAATAAAATTGGTCAACCTGATGCGTGAGATAAAAGAACTCAAAAAGGACCTTATCCAGCAGAAAGTTGCCAGTGCTAAGGGCGTGCGCAGCAGAACAAATAGATGGCAGGCCCTTGGAAACAGAGTCTCTTCTCAATGGCAAGACTGCGCTAACTTTCTCAGAGCAAGCTCCATGGTATTGAACCGCGGGGCAATACGAATTATCTAAGGGTTGGATAAATGAAGGAGAAGGAAAATGGAACCTCATAGTGGTTTTTGTGAGCAAGAAGAGTCGTCGCATATAAACAAAATGGGGTAAGGAGATGGCCGCAAAAAATGGTTGAAAGCCCGGAATTTTGTGCTTGATATTTTAAGGTAGGTGGAACACAATAGATTTATAATGAAGGGTGTAAGCACAAGCTTAGATTCGAAGTGTCTGCAAAAAACAAGACCTGATAATCATATAGAGGGAACTAAATTTCTTCTGACCCCGATTTCTCAATTTTTTCCGGCATAGAACGTTTTATGGAAACAGGAGGCATAGAAATGAGGCATAAAAGACATATTTTTCGCGCTGTGCTGGTATTGCTGTTTCTTGTTTCCTGGATTAGCTGCGTCTGCGCGGCGGAGGAGCCGAAACGGATATCCTATTGGGGCATTGTTGTACGTGACGCAGCGGGCGGCCAGGGAGTGTCTGTTGTAATAATCAAGGAAAATTCACCTGCTGGAAAGGCGGGTTTGAAGGCAGGGGACATACTGTTGTCAATCAACGGGGTAGCCGTTCGTTCAACACAGGAGTTCAGGGCTGTTAAGAACACTTTTCCTCTATTCACACCATTGAAACTGGCGCTTAAACGTAATAACGCGCCTGTTGAACGTGAGATTGTGCTTTCCGGCATTGTACCTTTGGAAGTTAAGGCGGTCAAATCAGAATTTACCATACCCGGTGTGCCGGTTCCGCCCCCTCAAACCGCAGTTTCGGCAATCGATGCACTGGATACGGTCAATGTCCTTGACCAGGTTGTTATCGACCCGAAGTCCGGGAAGATTGCCGTTATCGGTCACTATGACGCACGTTTTAACACCGGTCCCATACCCTATGAGGATCTCCTGAAAACGGCGATGATTTTCCCCAAGCCGGTTTTTGAACTGAATAGTAGTTCATCGAGCGATCAGGCATTGGCGGCAACTAAAAAAAGATTATGGGATTGGCCTACTAAAGAATCCATACTCGGACACCCCGATCTGGAGCAGGAGAGGCAGCTTCTGATCCGGTACTGGGCATCGGCCTGCGGGTTATCGCCGGAGGAACTGGTTGCCCTTTTCAATTACATTAATTTTGCAATAAAAGAAACAGAAGCACCATCGGAAATCCGGGCCATTCAAATCAAAATGCTGACCAATCTCGGTTTCACAGAAGAGGCCCAGGCCTATAATCTGGCAAATCAAGCAGGGATTGACGCACCGTTGAAGGCGCTGCAGTTTATGGGGCGGGATGCCGAAGCCCAATCCATCCTGTTGCGCAACGGCGGCAATGCGGCAAAAGCACGAGGGGTGCTGAAAGCGGCAGTATATATAGCCATTTTGGAGAAGATAAGCATCCCGGAAGATACTGTTGCCTCAATGAGAGACGAGCTGACCCGGGGACAAAAAACATGGCAGGAAGTAGCGGCAAAGGCGCAGGGGATGCTGATGCCCAGCCTGTCGAAAACCGACGAAGGAAATATAGTTTTGCTGGCCCTCAACAAAATCATGCTGTCGACAAAAGGCTCCAGAGCTCTTTTAAGAATTCCCTTGGAAGGGCAAACATTTCTCAAATCGGTTAACCTTGATCCTACCTCCCAACTGGCTCGAATCTTTTATGAGGCCGACTATTCATTGAAAAGCCTTGTGGTTATGCCTCAGTTGTTCCGGCATATAAAAGGCAGTATGAGTCATCAGGAATATGAGATATATAAAGGCGATATACTCCCTTCTGAAATTCTAAACAGCACCAGTCATTGGCTGGAGCCTAAGTTGGTATCCATGACTGTTTCACCGGAACGGCGGGTGATATCGTTCGGGCAGGCACGGATGAAATATGCCACCAGAACCACCATTAATGAAGAAGCGGTCGGAGATGGCGCCATCAATCGCCTCTATGATGAATGGTGCGCCGTGTTCATGAACAATTTCGACGAATATGCATACATCCTGCCGGCCTTTCACAAAGTAAGCGAGGCTGCCAAGGTTATAGCGCTGGCCAATTGGCTTATCGCACAGGGAGTGTCGGTTGACCTGAGTAAAATCAGCCAGGAAAAATGGAACGCGCCGGATAAGGTATCCGGCTTCTGGCGGGTCGGAATGATTTATAAGAAAAAGGCCGATGGAACTGACGCAAATAAATACATGGAGAGTGTAGAAATGGCCTATTCCGGGGGCATAACCTTCAAAAGATCAAACTGGACCCGCATGACGCCGTCTACAACAAGTGAAACCATGTTGACAAACCAACTCACAGTGAGTGCCAGCCTGGGACAAAAAGCAGTGCAGGCCGCCCAGGGCGGTAATATGGAGCAGGCCCGGTATCTTGCCGAAATGAGTGCCCAGGCACTGAGCGGTACCCTGCCAAAGGCCATCATGTCAAAGTTGAACACTGCTTTACCGGATTCCGGACCGACGTCTGTTTCACCAGCCAACGTCCAATTACAGAAAGAGATGATAAAAAAGACCTATCAACAGATCATGGCGCTGAACGAAACCTCCTCGACCAAAGGGACGGCCTACTCCACCCTGGCACAACTCAACAACTTTTATCAACAGGTGCTGGAAAAACCGACGGCAGCAAGCGATCATTTGCTGAACCTTCGTACAGGCAAACACCAACCTCCTGCGCCTGCCCAGACAAAGACAAAAGCCGCCAGCCCGCCGATTGACAGCGCCTGCAGTGAAACCTCGTTTGAAGATGCAAAACTGTCGGCAGAACGCAAGGAATACCTGACGAAAAAAATGAAGGAAGCGCAAAACCGGTTGAAGCACATTAACGAGGCGCTGAGGAAACTTATTGCCATCAACGTCACACAGCAAGCAGAAATCGACAAACTGACGGCAGAGATTACGGAGCAATACAACAAGGCCCAGGACCGGGCCTGGGATGTGGTTGTTAACCTTTTGACCAGCGTATCGCTGGACGCCTTTGGGGCTGAGCAGGTCAAGCGAGTAAAAGTTATTGACGATGCCATTAGCGGTAAGATTGCCTTAAAAACAACTCCGCTGAATGCAGCAGCCCTGCAAAAGGTCGAGGATGAGATCAAACTACTGCAGTCGACAAAGTTCCGTATGGATGAGGCATATAAATCTACAGACAACCTGGTAGCTATTTTCAAAGGAGTCGGCTACGGTAAAGACATCGACGAATGGATACGCGAAAATCATAGTTCCTGGGAGCGGGCCAAGAACAGCCTGGCATTACTCGGCAACCTTGCCCTTGATCATCCGGCTCTGGAAAAATGGCTGAGCAAAAAGGCCTTCTTTTACGGCGAGAAACTATGGCAGGTGGCAGCGATGGGTAAAATGGCATATTACGCCTGGGGATTCTCTATGGACATCCTGGCGCAACAAAAGATCTGGGAGCCATTGGCCGGGAAACTACGGAATGATTTGATAAACAATATTCAGGCAATGGAGCAACTTAGAGAAAAAGCAGCCGAAACATATAAGGAAATTAAATGCACAGAAAAGGCACTGCGATAATTGTGGCGCGAAAAGGAGGTTTTTATATGAAAACAGTCAAATCATGTTTGGTATTATTATTTTTATGTGCGCTTTCTATTTATGCAAACCCGATAGTTTGGGCAGCAGAAACCTGGGCTACTGACCCGAAATCAGGCTGTAAGATCGCCTGGGTATCCGATAGCCAAACACTGGTAAAAGCAATCTGGTCAGGTCCCACCGTAGAAGGTAAAGCTGAAGGGAAGGGCGCGCTGACGGTTACTGTCCGGGGTAAGGATAACAAAGAGCTGGAGGCCAAGGCTGACGCCGAGATGAAGGCTGGTAAACTCGACGGCAAGGTAGACATCAAATGGTCGAACGAGCACTCTTACAAAGGCGACTACAGGATGGGTGTCCGTGAGGGCAAAGGTATATACAGATGGCCCAGCGGCCTGATCTACGACGGCGAGTGGAAAAAGGGGGAAAGGAGCGGCAGGGGTATTGAAAAATATCCTGACGGTTCATACTATGACGGCGAGTGGAAGGACAACCTCCCGGAAGGTCAGGGTATTGGTTTTATTAAGTCCAGCGGGTGTACTCTTCAAGGAGAATGGAAAAAAGGCCGCCGCAATGGCAAAGGCATATCCAGGTGGCCCAACGGTCAAACCTATGAAGGGGAGATGAAAAATAGCCTGATGGACGGCAAGGGAGTGCTGAAATTAAGTAATGGCTCAAGATATGAAGGGGATTTTCGCAATGATAAATATAACGGCTACGGTGTTCTGAAGAACCCCAGTGGTAAAGTGATCTATGAAGGCCAATGGAAAGACGGGAAGCGCATCACAGCGCAATGGCTCACGACTGACAAAGGGGTTAAAATTTCTCTGCCGGAAATTGAACCGGGAGATACTGCCGGTTGGACAGGCGGGCATGACGCTGAAAACTATGCCGACGGCCCCGGTATTCTGCAATATTTTAAAAAAGGCAAACTCAGTTCGACCTTTGAAGCAACTTTGAAAAAAGGCAGGATAAGTGACGGTTTAGTCAAATCTCGAAACGCCGACGGCTCCACATTTGAAGGTAACTATGTTAACGGAGACCGTTCCGGTAAAGGCATCATGAAATGGCCGGACGGACGCATTTATGACGGCAACTGGAAAGATGGCTATTTTAACGGCAAAGGGTTAATGAAGATACCGGACGGACGCATTTATGAAGGCGATTATGTCAATGGAGAAATGCAAGGCAAAGGTGTTATGAAATTCCCTGACGGCAAAGTCTACGAAGGTGACTGGGTCAAAGGAGTTCCCAACGGAAAGGGTATCGAAAAGGAAGCGGACGGACGTATTTATGATGGTGATTACAAAGACGGCAAACGTATTGGCAAGGGCACTCTTCGCTTTCCCGACGGCGCCCGCTATGAAGGGGATTTCCTTAATGGCGAGTTTAACGGCAATGGCATTCTCTACGGTCCGGACGGAAAAGTCCTCATGCGGGGCAAATGGGAGAAAAATAAATTATCTTCCGGTTCAGTGCCTGAAGTTGAATAAAATGTTCGGCTAAAACTAATCCCCAGGTAGGACCCGGGGATTAGTTTTTTTGCACAGAAACATCCGTACCCGGCTTCGAAACCAATACCAATAGACTCACCTTCATTCTTTATGGACTTAATGAAAAAGAAATTGATATAATTAAAAAACGGATTAAATGATAGAACTTATGAATATTGAGACAAATCGAGGATGTCCGTGGAATTGAAATCAGGGGGTATTTTATGAGAAAAGCCAAGATAGTCTGCACAATCGGGCCGGTGACAAGCAGTGAAAAGCAATTAAAGGCGCTTATCGAAAATGGTATGGATGTGGCGAGATTGAACTTTTCGCACGGCGACCATGCTTCCCATGGGGATATAATAGATAAAATTAGAAAAATCGCCGCAAAGCTTCAAAAAAATGTGGCTATCCTTCAGGATCTCCAGGGCATCAAGATCAGGGTAGGGGGATTGAAAGATGGAAAAATGCACCTGAATAAAGGGGAACAAGTATCCATTATGACAGGTGAAGATGTGGGTGATGAAAAGCGCATATTCGTCTCTTATCCGTGGCTGGTAAATGATGCTGTTCCAGGGGACACAATCCTTCTGGATGACGGGCTCATGAAACTTAAGGTATTAAAAAAAGAAAAGGATTTTTTAACGGCAGAGGTTATTGAAGGCGGGATATTGAAAGAGCACAAAGGCGTTAACCTTCCGGGCATGAAGATAAAACCGGGCTCTTTTATGGAAAAGGATAAAATAGACCTTGAGTTCGGCATTCAGAAAGGCGTTGATTTTGTGGCCCTGTCCTTTGTGAGAACCCCAACTGACGTAACAACCGTAAAGAAGTGGCTTTCAAAAAAGGGTGTACAGATTCCTCTCATAGCAAAGATTGAAAAAGAAGAGGCTATAAAAAACATTGATGCCATTCTGAAAGAGGTGGACGGCATAATGGTTGCCAGGGGAGACTTAGGCGTTGAGATGCCCCTGGAAGAAGTGCCTATGTATCAGAAAATGCTCATAGAAAAAGCCAATAAAAGCGGACGTCTTGTAATAACTGCCACTCAGATGCTTGAATCAATGACCCTGCATTCAAGACCGACAAGGGCCGAAACTACCGATGTAGCCAACGCGGTCTTAGACGGAACTGACGCTTTGATGCTGTCCGGTGAGACATCGGCAGGGAAATATCCTATTGAAGCGGTCAAAGTTATGGACAGGATCATCAGGTATACCGAGAATGCGGAGGCAGATTCAACGGAAGCTCATGCATCTACATTTATTCATAGCGGTATTTACGAGTTTCCTGAAGCGGTTGCTCATGCTGTGTCGCACGTGGCAGAGGATGTGGGCGCCAGTTGGATTGTGGCATTTACGCGATCAGGATTTACTGCACGCCTTATATCGAAATTCAAGCCGCATGCTTCTGTAATCGCTTTTTCACCTGAAGAGCGTGTTGTCAGACAAATGGCTTTATACTGGGGGGTAAGCCCGCATTACGTAAAGCGCATGGAAAGTACGGATGAAATAATCAACCAGGTGGACACGTTATTGGTAAAATCAGGATATGCAAAAAAAGGAGACAGGATAGTAATTGTAGCAAGCCATCCGCCTGCAACCTCCTCCGGCAAGACGAATTTTATGAAGATGCATGTTGTCGGGGAATAGACTGTTTAGCAGGTCATAAGGACAAAGCAGTGTTGTTGAAGAGCACGCAGGGGAAAATGTTATAACCCGTCATAGCAGCATTGGAACAAGCCAAACTGCTTATATTTCGGAATTAGCAGCAACTCAAAGACATGTCCGCATAAACGAACATATTCTATTTCTGATTTCATTTTCTCTATACTATAGACAAAGGCAGAAGCCTTAAGGTAATATATTTCTGTTTTGAAATAATTTTAAAATGGAATTATTTATTCTGTTTTAAATATTTTCAAACAACTACTTTATTTTAAGGGGGTATTTATGGATTATTATGATGAAATTGCAAAGGTTGCCTATGATATTTTCGAAAGAGAGGGAATGGTTCACGGAAGACATGTTGATCACTGGATTGAAGCTGAAATCATTGTGACCACGAAATACAGAGACGCTGATAAAACCGGACGGGACGATACAGAGGTATCAAAACCGAAAAAGAAGGCTGCGACAAAGGTTGCGACAAAAAAGGCCGCGGCTAAACCAAAAACAGCAGCAAAAACCGTTGCAAAAGCAAAAACAAAAAAGGCATCATAAGAACGCTGCAAGTATAAAATAGAGCCGGATTGATCAGTAAGGATTGAGAATGAACATAAAACACGCGTTTCTTATTTTTATTCTCTTTATTGTTTTGTGCGGCTTTTTCTTCACATCTTTTTATAAAGAAGCAAAACAGGAATCTATAAAACACCTGAATACCGATCAGTTGCTGTACGCCAGGCAGGCAGCTCAGGGGATTGAAGGATTCTTTGCCGCCTGGACAACAGTTCTGACCACGCTTTCCGAAACAAGCCATATCAAAAACATGGATAAAGCAGGCAAGGAAAGTATTGAAAAGGTTTATAAGAATAACAGCGAACTGATTAGAGCAATTTCGCGCGTAGACGCAAGCGGCAGAATTATTTACACAGTCCCCTATGACCGTAATGCCATCGGCAAAGACATCTCTTCCCAGAAGCACATTCGCGAAATTATGCGCACACATAAACCTGTTATCAGTAATGTATTCTTTGCTGTTCAGGGATACAGCATTGTTGCTCTGCATGTGCCGGTCTTTAAGAATAAGAGCTACCAGGGAACAATCGGGATTGGTATAAATTTTCAATCCCTGGCAAAGCGATATCTCGAAGCCATAAAGATCGGGCAGACAGGGTATGCCTGGGTAATAAGCCGCGATGGTACGGAACTTTACTGCCCTGTTCCCGGACATATGGGAAATTCAGTCTTCAAGAATTGCAAGGATTTTCCTTCCATCCTCGCTATGGCGGAGGAAATGCTCAAAGGGCATGAGGGCACTACGATATATAGTTTTGACAGGATTCGCGAGGACTCGGTGGAGACTGTAAAAAAACATGCCATATACCTTCCCATTGTCATCGGTAATACTTTCTGGTCAATTGTTGTCGCCTCTTCTGAAGATGAGGTACTCTCTTCCCTGAAGGGTTTCCGGAACAGACTGATTATTATTATATGTTTCATTTTGATAGGCGGTATTCTGTTCTCCTTTTACTGGTCAAAAGCCTTGTTCATTATAAAGGAAGAAGATAAGCGCCGGCTTGTGGAGAAGGCCCTGAAACTGAGCGAAGAGAAGTACAGAAGCATATTTGAAAACGCGATCATGGGTATTTTTCAAACTACGCCTGAGGGGAAATATCTGAGCGTCAACCCTGCCGGAGCAAAAATGTACGGATACGATTCGCCTGAAGACATGGTCCGGTCAGTTACTGACATATACAGCCAGATATATGTGAATCCGGACGACCGCAGAAGGTTTGAAAAGATACTGGCCGATAAAGGCTATACTGAGGGCTTTGAATCCGAGCATTTTCGTAAAGACGGGAACAGAATCTGGACTTCCATGAATGCCAGGGCTATTCGTGATGCTTCCGGCGAGACTCTCTACTTCGAAACAACCTCCGAGGATATAACCGAACATAAACGTCTTGAATCCCAACTGCTTCAGTCACAGAAGATGGAAGCAATAGGCACATTGGCAGGGGGTGTTGCCCATGACTTCAATAATATCTTAAGCGCCATTATGGGTTATACAAGCCTTCTTCAAATGAAAACCGGTATAAATGAACCTTTTTACACATATTTAAAGCAGATACTCCTTTCAACTGAAAAAGCAGCGGGTCTTACACAAAGCCTTCTTGCCTTCAGCAGAAAACAGTTTATTAACCCGATGCCGCTGGATTTAAATGAAGCTGTTGCAAAGGTTAGCAATCTCCTTTCCCGGCTCATAACGGAAGATATTGAGCTAAAAATCATCCTTCAGCCTGAACAATTGATTATTATGGCAGATTCGGGACAGATTGATCAGGTCATCATAAACCTTGTTACAAACGCGCGGGACGCAATGCCTAATGGGGGAATCCTTACAATCAGTACAAAGAAAGTTCACCTTGATGCTCAGTTCAAAAGCATTCATGGTTTTGGAGCAACCGGTGATTTTGCGTCAATATCCGTAGCTGATACAGGTCCAGGTATAGATGCAAAGACAAAAGAAAAGATTTTTGAACCCTTCTTTACCACAAAAGAAGTCGGAAAAGGAACAGGTCTCGGACTGTCGATTATATATGGTATAGTGGAGCAGCACAATGGGTTTATTGATGTTTCCAGTGAACCGGATCATGGAACTATATTTATCGTATATTTACCCCTGACAGAAAAAGGAATAGAAGTTAAAATAAACCTCCACGAGGGTATACTCAGGGGCGCGGAAACCATACTCCTTGCTGAAGATAACGACGATTTGAGGACTCTGACAAAAACAGTCCTTGAAGACAATGGATATACTGTGATTGAAGCCATGGACGGCAGTGAAGCCATTGCCAAATTCTTAGAGCAAGCGCCCGATTTTATTATTCTTGATGTTGTTATGCCAAAAAAGAACGGCAAAGAAGTTTATGATGAGATAAAGAAGAAAAATCCTGATATAAAAACCCTCTTCACCAGCGGTTATACTGATGATATTATTTATCAGAAAGGGATTATAGAAGAAGGGTTGAACTTTATCTCAAAACCCTTTTCTCCTCAGGAACTCCTGCGGACAATACGGAAAATACTGGATAAAAAATAGATTAAGCCGGGAAGCTCCCTTCAAGCTTCCCGGCAATTTCTTTTGATGCATCTTCGGACCAGTCACTGGCGCAAGCGCCGGTGCGGGTATTTTCAAAACTTTATAATGGTTTTAGCTAATGAAAGCTTTGAATTGATAACTTCCTTTTTATCTTCAAGACCCTTTTTCCCCATAATTGCCTTTGTATATATCTTTCCCTGTTCAACGCCGGGCTGGTCAAATGGGTTTACTTCATAGAGATATCCGAGATATGCAATAACCATTTCATACAGCATAAATAGCGCGCCAAGGTTGTACCCGCTGATTTTGTCAATGACAACGGTAAGGTTGGGTGTTTTGGATTCAGTGATTGAAAGGGCGGTTCCGAGGAATTCAGCATAAAAGAGATCACGCAGATTCTTCCCTGCAAGATAATCAATGGATTCGATGTAAGAAAAGGCATCGGGGATGGTCCGGTCATCATCGGCGCTGTATATGAGGGTGATGAATTTGTCCTTCGGGCCGTCAATATACAGTTGGAGTTGTGAATGCTGGTCGGTAACGCCTATGGATTTTAAAGGGGTAGGGCCCTTCTTGTTTTTTCCGATGCTTTCCCCTTCCAGTTGTCTGAACCAGTCTGCAAAGCCGGAAAGCCTTTCGCAGTAAGGCATCATAACGTGGATGTTTTTGCCCTGCTTGTCCATGAGATAATAGATGCCGGCAAGTACGATGCCTAAATTCTCATTAAGGGATTTTTCTTTAATGTGCTGAGCCATATCTTTGGCTCCTTCCATTATCTCATCAATGTCAATGCCCATTACCGCTGCCGGAAACATACTGACAGGAGTAAGCACGGAGAATCTTCCTCCTACGCCGTCAGGAACGTTAAGCACGGGATAGCCCTCTCTTTCAGCTATTTCCTTAAGAATTCCTTTATCTTTGTCGGTTATGACAACTATTCTTTCCTTCGCGTCGCCGAGAAGTTCCCTGAATATCATAAATTGAGATATTGTTTCAGGGGTTTCGCCTGATTTGCTTATTGCTATAAGAAGGGTATTCTCTTTTTCAGGTGTGATGATATCAATAATCATGTTGATTTTATTGGGGTCTATATTGTCGAGTATGAAATACCTCGGTTTATCGCCTCTTGCCGTATCGCTCAGATTGTGGAAGGGTTTGAGAAGTGCGTTAAAGATTGTCTCAGTGCCGAGAGAAGAGCCTCCGATACCGAGAAGAACGATGTTCTTCAGTTTTTTTGTGTTCAGGACCTCGCTGAGTTTCTTCATTTCCGGAAATTGAAATTTGTTTACAGGCAGTTCCATAAAAGGGTAGGGCGTTGCCCAGAGTTCCCTGTTGTAGACATGGAGTTTCTCAGAGACAGTTGCCAAAGATGCATTTTCGATTCCTTCTTTACCGGTTGAAGTTGAAAGTACATTTGTAATGTCAAAAGATATGCTGTTCATTTTCCCTCCGTGAATACACCCATTTTTCTGAATTTATTGTATCTGTTTTCCTGCAATTCTTCTTTGGAAATTTCCAGTAGTTCTTTTATATGTTTAGCAAACATTACCTTTGCATTGAAAAAGGTTTCTTCCCAGTTTCTGTGCGCGCCGCCGAAAGGTTCATTAATAATATCGTCTATAACATCCAATTTTATAAGTTCGGAAGCAGTGGGCTTTAAAGCATCTGCTGCCAGAGCTCCTTTTGTGCCGTCCCTCCAGAGAATTGCCGCGCAACCTTCCGGGGATATTACTGAATAGGTCGCGTTTTCAAGCATGAGAATTTTGTTTCCCACGCCTATTGCCAGCGCCCCTCCGCTGCCACCTTCGCCGATTACTATGGAAATTACGGGAACAGTGAGAGAAAACATGAACTCAATGTTCGTGGCAATTGCTTCTGCCTGACCTCTTTCTTCAGCGCCGATTCCGGGGAATGCTCCCGGTGTATCAATGAAAGTTATAATGGGTTTTCCTAATCTGTTGGCCAGGTCCATTATTCTCATTGCCTTTCTGTACCCTTCCGGATGGGCCATTCCAAAATTTCTGGCAACCATTTCCCTCGCATCCTTTCCTTTCTGCTGGCCCACAACAGCAAGGCTTATATCCTCATATTTCGCGAAACCGGCCACAATGGCAGGGTCATCTCTGAATTTCCTGTCCCCGTGAAGCTCTGTAAAATCTGTAAACAGATAGTTTATATAATCAAGGGTATGCGGTCTGTTTAAATGTCTCGATATCTGAGATTTCTGCCAATTGCTCAAATCGCCGTATATCTCATTTTCGACCTTTGAAATCTTCTTTGAAAGAGACGCCACCTCTTTGGAATAATGAGGGTCGTTGATATCATAAAATCTTTCGATTTCATTAATCCTCCTCTCCAATGGTTCAAGTCTTTTCTCAAAATCAAGATAAAATCTCATTTTCCACCTCGAAGGTTACACCATTTGCAAAATGTTTATTCAAAACTTCCATTTTATTATGGTCAACGCTTAAGTCCTGTATGTTCAGCAATCTATTTTCACCATTCAGTTGCAATTCGATAGACACCTTTGATTTGCCTTTCAGACCAAAAAGAATATCTTTCAACAGTTTCAATCCGTCCTTGGGAAAAACTTCGCAGTTAATTTTTATTTTTACAATCTTTCCCATATCGCAGGTAATATTTTCAAGCAATGTAATGTTTTTTATCCTTATTTTGGCGTTTCCATCTTCTGATTTTTCAACTGTTCCGTTGATTATCAAGGGTTTATCTTCCTTTAATATGTCGGGGCTCTTTAAGAGCAAATCAGGGAAGACTATTGTCTCGACGCTTCCGCTTGTATCTTCAATGGTGGCATAGGCCATTTTGTCGCCGCGTTTTGTAATGAATTCCTTGTACGCACTTACAACACCCACAATATCCACATCATCGACAATATCCATTTCTTTTATATTTTGCGTATTGTATTGCGTAATCATATTTATCATGTGTTCGTATGATTGCAGAGGGTGGCGGTTGAACCAGAAGCCAAAGGCCTCTTTGTCTGCCTTTAACATTTCATCATCAGTAAGCTCTTCCATGTCCGGGATATCAATGACATTACTCATACTGAAACTGTCTCCGAACATATCCATCTGCTGATAGCCGTTTTTGTCATCCTTTTTTTGAAATCTGTCGAGTTTTTCTTTCAGCAGATAAAGGACCTGCGATCTTTTTAAACCCATATTGTCGAAACATCCGGCTTTGGCAAGGCTCTCAAGGACCTTTTTGTTCGACTTTCTTGAATCGACAATGCTTAGGAACTCCGTGAAAGATTCGAATCTGCCGACTTTTTCACGTTCGCTGAGAATATGGTCAATGGCAGCATCACCCACATTTTTGATCCCTGATAATCCGAACCTGATTTTATTATTTTCAATGGAAAAAGGTTTTTTGCTTTCATTTATGTCAGGCGGCAGTATCTCTACTCCGGATTCCCTGCACTCCTTGATATATTTAAACAGTTTATCCGTATCGTTAATTTCAACAGTGAGCATGGCAGTAAGATAATGAGTATAGTAATGAGCCTTTAAATAAGCGGTTTGATATGAAATCAGACCATAGGCGGTGCTGTGGGATTTGTTGAAACCGTATTCTCCGAACCGTTGTATGACGTCATATGTTTTTGAAGCTATTTTAGCGGATACTTTATTGGCCTCCGCGCCCGAAATGAAACTTTCTTTGTATTTTTCAAGCTCTTCGGGGATTTTCTTGCTCATGGCCTTTCTTAAGGCATCAGCATCCTTCATCGAAAACCCGGAAAGAGAACGAGCGATTTTCATTATCTGTTCCTGGTAAATAATTACTCCGTATGTATCATGAAGAACCTCTTCATGGACCGGCGTTTCGTATTTTACGAGGGAAGGGTTGTTTTTTCTTTTAATAAATTCATCAACCATGCCGCTTTTAAGAGGTCCCGGTCTGTAGAGCGCGATAAGAGGCATAATATCTTCAAACTTGGAAGGCTTTAACTTTCCGAGAAGCTCCCTCATGCCTCTGCTTTCAAGCTGGAACACGCCCGATGTATCACCTGAAGAAAGAAGCTCGTATGTTTTCGTGTCGTCAAGAGGGATATTTAAAATATCTATTTCTATGCCCTCGGATTTCAGCAAATTAAGCACATTATCTATCAGGGTAAGTGTTTCAAGCCCCAGAAAATCGATCTTGATAAGACCGATTTTCTCAATAGTTTTCATGGTAAACTGTGTGACTGTCTCGCCTTTTTGACCCTTGTAAAGCGGAAGATGTTCGGTGAGCAGCTTGTTCGATATAACGATGCCTGCCGCGTGGGTTGAGGCATGCCTCGCGAGTCCTTCAAGTACCATGGCATTATCAAGAAGCTCTTTGATGTTTTTATCTTTTTCGTAGAGCTCTTTCAGTTGAGGCTCATCTTCAATAGCATTTTTGATCTCTTTGCTCATTGCCGGTATGAGCTTCGCGATTTTATCGACTTCCGCGTAGGGCAGTCCCAGGGCCCTGCCAACGTCCCGGACAGCGGCCTTTGACTGCATTGTTCCAAAGGTAATTATCTGGGCCACATTGTCTTTGCCGTATTTTTCCGTTACGTATTTGATGACGTCTTCTCTTTTATCCTTGCAGAAATCAACATCAATATCAGGCATGCTGATTCTTTCAGGGTTTAAAAACCTTTCAAAGATCAGATCATACTTTATGGGATCAATATCCGTAATACCGAGGCAATAAGCCACAAGACTTCCGGCAGCAGAGCCTCTTCCCGGGCCCACGGGAATATTGTGTGTTTTCGCATGGTTGATAAAATCGGCAACAATTAAAAAATATCCTGAAAAACCTGTATTTTTAATAACTCCAAGTTCATATTCAAGTCTATTTTTGTATTCCTGCGCAAGTCCTTCAGGAAATGATTCATAGAGTTTCCTGATACTGGGGATTCTTTGTGTAAGGCCGTTGCGACAGAGGTCTTCCAGATAATCATTGAGCTCCATTTCCTTTGGCGGTTTAAACTCAGGGAAGTGGTACACGCCAGTCTCAATGGTTACATCGCACATTTCGGCAATTTTCATCGTATTCGACAGGGCTTCAGGGTAGTTCGCGAAGGCTGATTCCATGTATTCAGTGCTTTTAAAGTAGAACTCATCACTTTTAAAGCTGAGCCTGTCCTTATCAAGCATGGTTTTGCCTGTCTGGATGCACAAAAGAAGTTCATGAGCCTTTGCTTCTTCTTTTCTCAAATAGTGGCAGTCGTTTGTGGCCACATAGGGTATGTTGTAATGCTCAGACAGCTTAACAAGCCTGTTGTTGATGATTTCCTGTTCCTTCAGACCGTTGTCCTGCAATTCAAAAAAAAGTCTGTCACCGAAGATCGATTGATATTCTTCTATGAGATCTTTCAGATGCCCTTCATCGCCCTTTAGGATTGCGTTGGGTATCTCGCCTTTAATACAGGCAGTGAGACATATAAGGCCCTCATGATGTGATTTTAACAGTTCCTTGTCGATTCTCGGCACATAGTAGAAACCTTCAAGCTGTGCGGAGCTTATCATTTTGATGAGATTTTTATATCCGATGTTATTCTGCGCCAGAAGCACAATGTGGTATGCGTTGTCCTCGCCCCGACCTTTTTTGTCAAAACGTGATTTTGGGGTTATGTATGCCTCGCACCCGAGGATCGGTTTGATGCCTGCCTGCTTTGCCGCAAAATAAAAATCGGCGACGCCGAACATATTTCCATGGTCTGTTATGGCGCAGGCCTGCATCTTGTATGTACGGGCAAGATCAAAAAGCCGGTCGAACCTGATAGCGCCGTCTAAAAGGCTGTATTGCGTATGCACATGAAGATGTGTGAACTCTTTCATAGGGCGCTACCGGTTAGGAATACTGTAGCGGTAGCGAATTTGAAATTTGAAATTTGAAATTTGAAATTTGAAATCGGCATAATTATTCCCATTCTATGGTGCTTGGCGGTTTTGATGATATGTCATAAACTACGCGGTTGACACCGGGAACTTCATTTATGATCCTCCTTGCAACCTTGTCAAGCGTTTCATAGGGGATGCGCGCCCAGTCGGCAGTCATGGCGTCCTCGCTCTCAACGCATCTTATGGCTATAACATGAGCGTAAGTTCTTTCGTCGCCCATAACGCCTACGGTTTTTACCGGTATCAATATGGCAAAGGACTGCCATATATGGCGGAAACGCCCGTCTCTTTCAATATCCTGTCTTACAATATCATCTGCTTCCTGTAGTATGTGGAGTCTTTCTTTTGTTATATCCCCGATAATCCTGATAGCAAGCCCCGGACCGGGAAAGGGCTGTCTGTGAATTACATTGTCAGGCAAACCGAGTTCTTTCCCTACTACCCTTGTTTCGTCTTTAAAAAGCTCTCTTAGGGGCTCCAGGAGCTTAAGCTTCATCCTTTTAGGAAGCCCGCCCACATTGTGGTGGCTTTTAATTGTCGCGGAAGGGCCCTTGGATGATATGCTTTCAATTACATCAGGATAGAGAGTACCCTGAGCAAGATATTTCGCGTTGCCTATTTTCAATGCTTCTTCTTCGAATATTTTAACAAAGAGCCTGCCAATGATTTTCCTTTTCTTTTCCGGGTCTGTTACGCCCTTTAACGCGGCAATAAATTTCTCCTCCGCGTCAACATATATCAGATTAAGGTGCAGTCTGTCCTTGAAGAGATCAAGAACTTCCTGTGCCTCGTTTTTTCTGAGCACGCCGTTATTTACAAAAACGCAGGTCAGCCTGTTGCCGATAGCCTTATGGATCAATGTGGCAACAACCGAGGAGTCCACGCCGCCGCTCAAGCCGCAAATTACGTTGCCGTCGCCTACCTCTTTCTGAATCTTTTCTATGGAAAGCTCGACAAAAGATTTAGGGGAGAAAAGCCCCTTTGCTTTACAGATATTATATAAAAAGTTTTTCAGGACGCGCTTTCCCTTTGGCGTATGGTGCACTTCAGGATGAAACTGAACCCCGTATATCTTCTCATCTTCTTTTTTTATCACAGCATAAGGTGAATTATCCGATCCGGCAATGGAGATAAACCCCTTTGGCATTTTGAATATCCTGTCCTGATGGCTCATCCATATGATATCATTGTCTTTTATCCCTTTAAGGAGGTCGTCTGGTTTTTCAACAACAATATGGGCTTTCCCGTACTCCCGTTTTTCCGACTTGTCGACTTCACCGCTGAAGACTTTTGTAATAAGCTGAAGGCCGTAGCATATCCCCAGTATGGGTGTGCGCAGGTCAAAAATACCGTTGTCGCATATGGGCGCGTCGGATTCGGATACGCTTTTCGGGCCGCCGGATAAGATGATGCCCTTCGGCTTCATAGCTTTAATCGTCCCAAGTTCCATGTTATATGGATATATTTCGCAGTACACACCAAGCTCCCTGACTTTTCTTGCTATGAGCTGTGTATATTGGGAACCGAAGTCAAGTATTAAGATAATTTCCTTATGATAATCCATAGCTCCTCATTCAATCCTGTAGTTGGGAGATTCTTTTGTGATAAACACATCGTGAACATGGCTTTCCCGTAATCCGGCAGAGGTTATTCTTATAAATTTGCATTTGGTCCTGAGTTCTTCCAGGTTGGTGCATCCCGCATAGCCCATACCGGCCTTCAGTCCGCCTACGAGCTGCTGAATGCAGACAGAAAGAGAGCCTCTATAGGGAACTCTGCCTTCTATGCCTTCCGGTATGATTTTGGACTCTATCTCATCTTCCGCAATACAATATCTGTCTCTTGTCTTTCCTTCTTTCATAGCCTCAAGGGAACCCATTCCTCTGTAGACCTTGTAGGTTCGCCCCTGATACAGGACCGTTTCGCCGGGAGTCTCGTCTGTGCCCGCGAAAAGGTTGCCTATCATTACCGTATTGGCGCCTGAAGCGAGGGCCTTTGTTATGTCTCCGGAAAATTTGACGCCGCCGTCGGCAATAACCGGTATCCCGTGTTTTTTTGCTGCCTTTGATACATCAACAATAGCTGTTATCTGGGGAACTCCGATGCCCGCGACGATTCTTGTGGTGCATATCGAACCAGGTCCAACACCGATCTTTATGCCGTCGCAGCCTGCTTTAATGAGCGCTTCACATGCTTCTGCTGTTGCTATATTTCCTGCTATGAGCTGAACATTTTTAAAATTCTTTTTAATATCAATGATTGAATCAATGACATTCTTTGAATGTCCGTGGGCAGTGTCAATAATGATTACATCGCATCCTGCCTTTAGAAGCGCCTCAACGCGGGCGTCCCTGTCCTTGCTTACGCCAACGGCTGCTCCTGCGCGGAGCCTGCCCAGATGGTCCTTACAGGAATTGGGAAATTTTCTCATCTTTTCAATATCTTTTATGGTAATCAACCCTTTCAGGTTATATTTTTTATCAACAACAAGGAGTTTTTCAATTTTGTGTTTATGAAGGATTTTTTTCGATTCCAGAAGGCTGATGCCTTCTTCAACAGTGACCAGATTATCTTTTGTCATAACATTTTCTACAGTTTCTTCAAGGTTGGTTTCAAATCTCAGGTCTCTGTTTGTTATAATGCCAACGAGTTTTTTTCCTACTGTAACCGGTATGCCGGATATGCTGTATTTTGACATAAGATCAAGGACATCTTTAATTTTATGGGCAGGTGATATGGTAATAGGATCAACAATCATCCCGCTTTCAGATTTCTTTACCTTTTCCACCTCATGGGCCTGATCCTCAAAGCTCATATTCCTATGTATAATGCCGATGCCTCCTTCCTGGGCAATACAGATGGCTGCCTTCGCGTCCGTTACCGTGTCCATGGCAGCGCTTAAAAGAGGAATGTTCAGCTTTATCTCCCTTGTTATATGGGCGGACACGTCTACGCTCTTCGGCATTATTTCGCTGTATGACGGCAATAAGAGAATATCGTCAAATGTAAGGCCTTCTTTTATCATGTTTTCATCCATAACGACTCCTTGTTGTAATTGCGTTTCAGGAATGTACTTTTTCTGTTAATTGATTCCGGTAGTTTTATTAAATCCATAGCTTGTATATTATTTGTATAAACAAAGAAGATAAACGTTATAGCCTATAAAAGGCTTGCCATTTTTTATTGGTTTAGTATAATGCATAGGGTTAAAATAATCAAAGGGATTTTTATGAACGATTCTGCAATCAGTGTAACAGGATTAAATACATCATTTATAACGGATTCTTATACAGTCCGGGTTGTGGAAGGCGTCAGTTTTGACATTATGAAGGGTCAGATATTCGGTCTTGTCGGGGAGAGCGGATGCGGAAAGACAATGACATCCCTTTCAATTATGCGTCTTGTACCACATCCGGGAAAAATCACGGAAGGGCGGATTATTTTCGAAGATAAAGACCTTGTTCAATTATCAGGAACAGAAATGGAAAGCATAAGAGGCAACAGGATCGGAATGGTTTTTCAGGAACCCATGACTGCCCTGAATCCGGTTATCAGGATCGGTGAACAGATAAGCGAAACAATCATGATCCATAAGCATATCCAGATGAATGAGGCAAAAGAGCGTTCAATCGATCTTTTAAAACAGGTCGGTTTCGATGAACCTGAAAAAAGATATACTCAATATCCTCATCAGTTAAGCGGGGGACAGAGACAGAGGATACTGATCGCAATCGCCATATCCTGCAATCCCTCCCTGATAATAGCCGATGAGCCGACAACAGCCCTTGATGTTGCCACGGAATCCCAGATACTATTTCTGCTCAGGGAGCTGGTGCGTCAATTCAATACTTCCATGCTTTTCATAACGCACAATCTCCATATTGTAAGAAAGCTGTGCGACACAGTAAACATAATGTATGCGGGGCGTATGCTGGAGCAAAGCCCTGTTGAGGATTTTTTTAAAGAGCCCCTGCACCCTTACAGTAAAGGGCTGCTGAATTCTGTTTTCGGATTTGAAAACACGGAAAAAAGACTGACAGCAATCCCAGGCTTTGTGCCGAAACTGTCGGAGATTCCTGAAGGATGTAAATTCAATCCGAGATGTACATCGGTTATGCCGATATGTAAGGAGAAAGAACCGCCGATGATTGAAAAAGGAGACGGTAGATGCGTAAGGTGCTTTCTCTATGAGTGAAATACTTTCAGTGTCAGATTTGAAAAGAACATATGAAGTCAAAAAAAGCGCCTTTTCATACGCGAAGGAAATAGTAAGGGCAGTTGACGGCGTATCTTTCCAGATTGATAAGGGGGAAACTTTAGGTGTTGTCGGCGAAAGCGGTTCAGGAAAAAGCACCCTGGCGCGGTGTGTCATGTTTCTTGAAAGACCGGATTCCGGGAAAATTGTTTTCCAGGGAAATACCCTGAATGATATAAACGGGCAGGATTTAAGGAAATTAAGAAGAGAAATGCAGATTATCTTTCAGGACCCTTATTCCTCCCTCAATCCGAGAATGAAGATATTTGAAACCCTCTCTGAACCGCTTATATTTCATAATATTGTGCAAAAAAAGAACGTTATGGAAAAAGTTGATGAAATACTTGAGATTGTAGGGCTAAGTAGTGATTATCTCAACAAGTATCCCCATGAAATGAGCGGAGGGCAAAGACAGAGGGTGGCCATAGGCCGGGCGCTTACGACCAATCCTTCATTGATTGTTGCCGATGAGCCTGTGTCGTCCCTTGATGTGTCAATCCAGGCGCAGATAATAAATCTTTTCATGGATATAAAAGAAAAAGCCGGAATAACGATGCTCTTTATCTCTCATGATTTGAATGTTGTAAGGTTTTTATCAGACGAAATAATAGTTATGTATAAGGGCAGGGTGGTTGAAGCCGGGAAGGGGGATGAAGTATTTTACAATCCACTCCACCCTTATACAAAAATGCTCATAGATTCCGTAAAAGGTAAATTCGCAAAAAGGGCAGGGGATGACGGCCAGGCAGCAGGTGGATGCCCGTATTATCCGAGATGCGAGAGGCGGCAGCAGGCATGTTTAGTGGCGGAACCGGGGTTGACTTCCTTTGTTACCAATAATCATGCTGCTGCATGTTTCTTGTTGAAGTGATGTGTTTTTTTCATGTTTTCTCTTTGGTCGGACATCGGCATTTCGGAAATTCTGATCTGCGGCGGTCTGCTGCGCTTTGCGATCCTCCAGCGTACGTTCAGTACGCTTGCGGCCTGCAAAGCTTACAGCCCATCCACATCTGCAAAATTTCCGAAATGCCGATGTCCACTCAACCCGGATTAGCATAATCGTTTATGCTAATCCGGAAAGTAAAAAGACAGGGATTGTCTTTCATATCTTCTATTTCATTCCCCGGTTTTATCTTTGTAAAACATTGAATATACTTAATTTTATGAACTGATGATATCGATATAGTATGACTAATTCATACTATATGTTGAGGTATTAAATGGCAACAGCAGTCAGGAGGAACATTTCTCTTCCTCCTGACTTTGCGAGAGAGATGGAATTTGTGGCCAGGGAAGAAGGCAAGACTATCAGCGCATTGGTTCAGGATGCCGTAAGGATTTTGTTTTAAGTATATAATGAGAAACGCAATACCTTTGTCAGACTTGACAAACCGCATACAATCACATATAATCGCATATAGTTAACAATATGCAAAAGGCAATGACTAAATTCGACAGAAGACTATCCCGCATTCCTTCTGAGGTTTTATCGAAAATAGCCAAAATTGATGAAATTAAAGGGCGTTGGACTGGCGGGCTGCAAATTAACCCTCAAGCTTTGGGCCGCTTAAAACGGTCTGTTTTAGTTACTTCCACCGGAGCTTCTACCCGTATTGAAGGGGCAAAACTCACCGATAAAGAAATTGAAAAGCTGATGCAGGGTATAACTACAAAGAAGTTTATTGATAGAGATTCACAGGAAGTGCAAGGATACTATGAACTGCTTCATAATGTATTTGATTCCTGGAAGTCTATTAAATTCAGTGAAAGCACGGTCAAGCACTTTCACAATCAGTTGCTCAAATATGTAGAGAAGGACCAAAGGCATAGAGGAGATTACAAAAAAACAGAAAACACTGTCGAAATGTTTGATCAAAACGGCAAGAGTGTCGGTATCGTATTTGAACCTACCAAAGCCTATCTTACCCTGAAAGAAATGCAGGAACTTATGGAATGGGCAATGCAGGCACTTGAAGAAAAGAAATATCACCCCCTCCTTATAATCGGCAACTTTCTTGTTGAATTCCTCAAGATTCATCCTTTTCAGGATGGTAATGGAAGGATTTCCCGCATTCTGACAAACCTGCTTCTCCTTAAAGAAGGCTATGCCTTTATACCGTATGTTTCGCATGAGAAGATAGTGGAAGATAATAAAAACAACTATTATTTTGCATTGGTTAAAAGTCAGAAGAGTTTCAATAAAAAAACCGAGAATATTTTTCCATGGCTTAATTTCTTTCTTGATGTTTTGCTCAAACAGTCCGAAATGGCCATTGAACTGATGGGAAGCGAAGATGTGGAAAAACTGCTTTCGCCGAAACAGTTGGAAGTCTGGAACTATTTGCAAAAAGTTCAGGAGGCAACGCCCATTGAAATTTGCCGGGAAACCAAGATAGTAAAACCAACAGTGCTTCAGGCTCTCAACAGGCTGGTTGCTCTCAGGAAGATCGAAAGAATTGGAATGGGAAGAGGAACGAGATATAGGAAACTGTAGACAGGTTCTATCAGAGAGCGATTCGTCAAATTTTCTGATAATAAATATAATCAGATATAAGCGCATATAGCTAACAATATTAGATTAATTGAACTCGACGATCTTTCATATTTGTGATGTAATCAAGATATAAGTCACTGTAATTCATAGGTAATCAGTTAAAATAACTAGAACAAATATGCAAAGGCCGTTGACTATGGTGCATTGATGCGGTATGATTAATTCATACTATGTGTGGAGGTATTTAAATGGCAACAGCAGTTAAGAGGACCATATCTCTTCCTCCTGACCTTGCGAGAGAGATGGAATTTGTGGCCAGAGAAGAGGGCAAGACTATCAGTGCATTGGTTCAGGATGCCGTCAGGATTTCCTTGAAAGAAAGGCAGAAAAAAGAGTTCTATCATATCCAGGGATACTGGAGCGATAGAGCAAAGGAAAAGGGCATTCTTACAGAAGATGATCTTGAGGATTACCTGAAAAAGTGAAGCTCGTTTTTGATACGAATATTTATATATCCGCATTTGTCATTCCTCACAGCAAAGCCGAGAAAGCACTGCTGAAGGTTATGGAAGGTAAAGACGTACTGCTTATCTCAAAAGATATTATAAATGAAACACTTACAGTACTTTCGACAAAATTCTATCGGGACAAAGAAGCATTAAGTCATCTGGTAGTCTATCTATCGGAAATTGCGCAAATTGTAGAGTCGGTGGGGGCAAAATTGACGGCACTTAAAGACGAACCTGATAATAGAATTCTTGAATGTGCTGTGTCGGGCAAAGCAGATGCTATCATAACGGGTGATAAGGAGATGCTGAAACTGAAAGAATTTGAAGGGATCAGGATTATGAGCTTGAGAGGGTATTTGGATGAATGAGACAATATATGATTACAAGGTCTGATAGGTTTTACAAACTTCTAGGAATAATGGAAAGAGGAATGACTAATGCATGTTAAGAAACAATGTTCAGGTCATACCTACACATAATTTTGTTCTTGCTAATGAATTTATTATTGGGAAACATTATATTTGAAAACCCGAATGGAAGATTATTCTCATAATTCTTATAAGCACGGTGGAAGTGCTGGTGGAGGTGGCTACAATTATCAGTCCCAGGCCATTGCCTATGTTTCGTCTCATATTCTCGCTCAGACCGCTCTGGAATGGATAGACTATATAAGCCCGGACATACCCATTTCTATCGCGGTTGAGACTGGTGGTCCTGGCGATGACTTTTGTATTTTTCTTGCAGATGGTACTTGTATTGAGGTTCAGGCAAGGCATGGCTTGCGAAAAAGTAATAAATTTTGGGATGCTATTATAAAACTGGCTAAAGGAGTGGCCACCGATGATGAGCTTCACGCCGTATTACTTGTTGACACAACAGCAAGTTTAACAATTAGAACTAACCTCCGTAATGACCTTATCAGGATGACACAGGGGCGTTTTGACGATCTTAAACAAATTACCTTAGAGTTTTTGCAGAAGCTGTCCAACTGTGGGTTAGAAACAAAGAAAATTATTTCACGTATTAGGATTGTTGTTTGCGATTTTGAACAGGGCTCACCTGGCCGGACATCAGGAAGACAGATTCTATCCAGGTTAATTGAGAATGCAAATACCGTGCCTGTTGCATGGGACCTGCTCATCAAAGATGGCTTAGATTTGATAACGCTAAGAGGGCAAAGGGACGCTACTACACTTATACGGCTACTGACAATCGAAGGTATTCATCTTTCGAGAGCGTCTCGCAGTCCTCATGTTTTGGTTGAACGATATCGGTCATGGTTGTGCAAGTCAACAGCGATGTTCAATCTTGTCGGCTTGGGTATTGCTTTGCCAATCGATCAGGCATGGATGAAACTCAGGACTTTAGAGAAAAGTTCTCGCAACTCATCTACGACTCCAACCTCGCTTGCTCAAGTAATTGCTCAATATCACGAGTGGTCGAGATTGGCCAACACTTCCAGCTCCGATGGAGCTTCAGAGGCTGAGTATATTGCAGAATTCAACTCAAGGGTCATAATCATAGGTGGTCCGGGCTCAGGAAAAAGCACTCTCTTAAGACGCTTGGCCTACCGGTACTCAACCGAACATAGGATCACTTTAAAGGTGCGTCTACCTTTGGTCTGTCGGCGTATGGAGAAAATGGGCGAGCTTTTTGAGGATGCAGTCATTAATGTGGCAGGTGATGGTTCAGGAATATCCTCGCACGATTTGCACTTAATTCTTTCATCTCCACACTATCTTCTGGCGGATGGATTGGATGAATGTGATCCACACAGAGCCGTAATAGCCGATTCGCTGGTAAAATGGGTATCTGGCCACAAGGAGGTTCATGTTGTTATCACTACTCGGCCGATAGGTTATGCTCCAGGAGCATTCCCAGAGTGGGAACACTTTGAAATCCTACCATTTAGTGACTACGAGGTAGTCGATCATACTCGTCAAATGATATCGACTTGCTGTAAAGACAACCCAGATAGGGTGGAGTTGGAAGTGCAGCTTTTTGAAACCCGTATCAAAAACAGTAATGCTGCTAAGCTGGCCTCCCGAAGCCCGCTTCTATTAGGGTTCTTGATTCAATTATCGATGAACAGGATCGAATTTGGTGAGAAACGAGCCGCATTACACAATCAAATACTTGCACTTATGCAAAAATCACCTGTGCAAGACAGGGATGTTGACGTTCAGATTGAAAATGTGGTTGCCTCCCAACTTCTTGATGTTTTCGGGTGGATAGTTCAACAGAACCCCGGTATTACCAGTATTTCTTTAGTGAAAAAGGTACAGGAACTTTCTGTTGGAGAGCTCTATACTGACCAATTAAAAGTAGGTATAGAAGCAGAACAGGCTCTTAAATTCTGGGAGCAACGTCGACTTATTGAAAGATTGTCTGTCGGAGGTTTTGAGGTAGTAACATTCATACACCTTTCCTTCTGTGAATATGTTGCTGGCAGGTATCTGGCTAAGATGCCTAACATATTAGCTAAAAAGTGGTTGGTTCAGGTAAGACGGCAACCACAATATCGAGAAATCATTCTTTTGGCCGCGGGCTCAGGGGATGTTACGAGAATAGTAAAATGGCTACTGGATATGGATAACGCTGACGACCCTGCGTCGACAGAAGCAATTCTGGCGGCGGCGGCATATTGTGAATATGAAGGGGAGAATCCAGGACTGGCCGAGGCGATTGCTGCGCATCTCGTAGCTCGACTAATATCGACTATACCGTTTGTTGTATACGAAGCAGGTAATGCGGCTTTGCCGCTCGTTCCCATATCTTCCACCTTCTTCGGACAGGCAGTAAGCAAACTTCTGACACACGAACAGGCATGGACAAGGCAAGTTGCTTGGACGCTTGTACTTCAGACAGGCAAGGAGTATGTGGATGTCAATCTTCTCGACAATGTGTACGATGATCTGACTGGGGTTGTCGTACCGAAAGTGGAGAAGGGCTTTGGAATTGTTTTTCCGAGCGATGCTGAATCCAATATTCAACAAACTTTCTGTTTAAAAGCTACGGAAGTACTTCTTGATGATGTCCTGATTACCAAAACAATGGACCAAAGAATAACACGTCTTGCCCGGACAAATCACTTGTCAATTACTACTTTGCAAGCCCTGATGCCCATGATGAAAAACAAAGGCTTGTTCGAACTGGGAAAGAAGCTGCTTGCCGAAATGACAGGAGAGCGGTACTGGTCTAGCATTATGTATGATCGAGAAAAGTGGATTAACGATGATAAAGCCTTGCTGGAGGCAATCATCCTGGCCTTCGATAATGGTAATCAGTCAATGAAACAATCTATGTCAAGGCTATCTGCAGATAGTAGCCTGCTGTCTCTCAGTGCTCTTTATGAAACAATGAGGTTTGGCCATGTCATAGCAAACACTTATGTATTTACAAAGAGACATGACGTTGAATCACTGGTAACGACCATGCGTGGTGCTGCGGCTGCCATGAAGTTGCAGCCGGACGATTTGATTGCTGAGGCGTGCTATGCACTTGAGCAGCTTTACAGTGCTGACCCGCCAACGCTGATCAGTATGCTACATCATGTTCATGTAATCCCGGATTGGGCTGTAGCCAAAGACGCTGGACTCGATAGGAGAATCCTTGCACGGGCCTTGAGCCATCCTTCTGAAGCCGTAGCCGTTGTTGCGGCATATCTTCTTGCATTTGGGGCAGGTGGACCGGAGGTGGATGATTCGGTGCAGGAGGTTCTGAACAATGGCCGAGGCAATGCTCTGAGAATGATTGCCGCTATTGCCGATGACATTTGGGGAGAAAAAGCACTGGACGTAATACTTTGTCGACTGGAAGGAGAATTGTCTATAGGATGTGAACATCTCTTTAAGATTCTCCCCCACCTCGCGACATGCGCTAAAGAGCCGAAAATGAGTAGGGTCTACACATGCCTTGTCCGGGGTATTAAGGCCCCCTTTCCTCAGACGGCGGTTAAGGCAGCGGAGGTCTGTGCTGCACTTTGTTTATCTTTGGTGAATGTTGCTGAAATTCAGGACGTATATAATTATTGGCAGGAACATGAGCCACCATACACGGACAAAAATGGTATGATATCACACAGCCCTAGACCACAACTTCTTTCTATTCTGATTAAGTGCCGCGCTTTTACAGTTGATGAGCTACTTTTAATAGTGTCAGATGTGAGATCAGATGTCAGTGATGTTGCAGTGGATGCATTGATCGATTTTTTATCCACGGATGTGCCATCTGTCTCATATGTTCTAAAGAAAATTGGCTCTGGAAGTGCCCCTTTGAGAATTCTTTGGAAAATGCAGAATTACCCAAAGAATGTATTCTGTAGTGCTAAAGATGAAGTTTTGAATCTATTGATATCGCCCGATCCAAGTATCCGCTCTGCAGCTGTTAGATCTCTTCCGAAGGCTTGTATAGATAAAATTGAGATTACAATGCTGGCTCGAAAAATGCTTTCTGATGAAAACCCGGAAGTACGCGAACAAGCTGCCAGGATGTTACGCAGAGAGACGTAGAGACTGGTGAGACGTTGTGAAGACCAAAGACGGTGAATTTTTCCCAACTTCAATGCTTCAACTTTTTTCTGCTACGCATTAAAATACTTGCCGATTTATCCGATAAGTCGTTGCTTCCCCTGCTAAATAATGCTGCGCTTTATACACCCTTTCTAACCTGTAGAGCTGAATTGAATATTGTATTTAAAAACATTGGAGGTCAGATCTTTCAATAACACATTTTCCGCTTTGCCACCTCTCAGGTTTTTTTAATCGGATTTATTTGGCAGGTTGACCTCCAAGAAAAGTCTCTCTCAGAATAAAGTATCTGTTGCTGAGAATTGATAAAACAAACTCTGGTTTGGGTTTGCAGATGTTTTTGAATTTTCAGCAACAGTTGCTGAAAATTGGGACATCCGAATTATAAATATCTCCCTGCCGCTGGTTGGAAATATTCCAATGTGCCGCTTCCAACCTCCAGAAAAATATTTGCTAACACAGTGTTAGCAAATATTTAAATCCTCGTAAAACCAATATGGAAGCATGTTTACACGAATTGTCTTCAAAATAAGAACTAACCGGATTTAAATCTTTATTTTTGACATAGGAGGCATTTTTTAGCATCAAAAGGCAGTAATTCCAGTTCTAAATCAAAGCGCTATCTTCGTTGGCTTCGTCATCAGTCTCCTCGACGTGCTGGTAGCATGCCTACGTCGCCTCTTCCTTGCCGCCTTGATTTCATCTTTGATTTAGAACTGGAATAAGCTTCTGACTATGGAGTATTCAATACACATTCTTTCTGTCATCAATTGAAATCATAACGACTATCTTTTCTTTTTCATCAATAATGTAAAAAAGTCTGAAGTTTCCGATTCTATACCGCCATGTTTCAGGTTCATAGCCGCGAAGTTTTTTAACATTTTTTCCGAAGTGCGGTTCCTGCTTTAACTGTGGAGAAATATATTCATCGATTTTCTTTTCAAGAGATTTTTAAAACAAGGCTTTATTTTTTAAATTTGTTTCAGAAATTCAGATGTAAGAAAAATCCGGTACATTAGAGAAGCCGACCTTCGTGATTCCTGTAATCCTCGATCCCCCGGTTCATAGAATCCTTTAGCGTTGTATTGGAATTTATTTCCGCCATCTCGAATTCATCAACAAATTTAATTTCGTTGATGTACCGCAATGCGGCTGTTTCAATAAAATTAGAGAGAGGCCTGTTTTCTTGTTCAGCCATTGTCTTGAAGGTGTTATATACCTCATCATTAAGCCTGAGCGTTACAACTTTTGCCATATTGCACCTCCTGAATGCAATATATTCTCAAATATTTTGTTAATCAATGATAAAAACTCATAAAAGGCAATATGGTTTTACCTGGATATGGTGTTGAGGAGATGGTAGATTATCGAGTTTTGGCTGAGAGTTGATAAAACAAGCATTGGCTTGGGTTTACAGAGAGATTTATAATTTGCGGCAACAGTTGCCGCAAATAGGGACATCCGAATTATAAATATCTCCCTGCCGCTGGTTGGAATATTCAAATATTACGCTCCCACACTCCCTAACAAATTTTGCTACAACGTTTGTAGCAAAATTAAATATCCTCATAAAGCCAATATGGAAGACGGTTTATACGAATTGACTTCAAAAAGAAAACTTACCAAAGTTCAGACGATACTACGGTATTATATCAATGCGCCATAGTAAGACGATACGGTTTTGATAGTGTTTTTTGGGTATTATGGCTTACAAAGGGTATATTCTGGACATCCATAAAAGCAAGGAAATATAATCACCTCAACTTCCAAAGGAAATGCTCCAAAGTATTTATTATTTTGATGTGATTACAAATTCTTTCATAAAGTTACGTTTGCCGTGAATCAATGCGAGAATTTCTATTTTGTCGGGAAATATCTCATAAATAAGACGGTATGAGTATAGGAATAGCTCTCTGATATTGGGGTTCCCTATTTCAGGAACAATTCTCCCTGCATCAGGAAATGAGTTCAATATTTCTGACTTTTCAACGATTTCCAGTGAGACTCTTTCTGCATAATATCTCGAATCCCTTGCGATGTAATCATGGATTTGTTTTAAGTCGAGTTTTGCCGGTTTTGTCCACCTTACCACGATTGTATCTCTTTTTTTAATTCTTCAATAGAAATTGAATCCCCGTATTTTGCTGCTGATCTGCCCTTATTGATCTTGTCAATTACATAAAGTTCATACATAATGTCATCAATGTTTGCTGATTCAGGCAGGCTTGAAATTACTTTAATTGCTTCCTGTTTTAAAGTCTCCATATCTAATATCTCCTTTTACTCATTTACTTCATAATCTTAAATATAGCATTCAATTACTGTTTACTCCAATAGTTTCTTAGATTTGCATTAATAAGGTATTTCAAAAATACCTTATTTTTATTATCCATTGAAAACTGTGTGTGCAGATTGACCCCCGAGAAAAGTCTCTCTCAGAATGAAGAAACTGTTACTGAGAATTGATAAAACAAGCACTGGCTTGGGTTTGCAGAGAGATTATGAAATTGCGGATATCCGAATTATAAATATCTCCCTGCCGCTGGTTGGAAATATTCCAATGTATCGTTCCCACCCTCCAGAAAATATTTGCTAACAATGTGTTAGCAAATGATAATATCCTCGTAAAGCCAATATGGGAGCCGGTTTATATGAATTGATTTTAAAATGAAAACTTACCGGGGTCAAATCTTTATCCTTGACTCAGGAACCATTGCTGCCGGACGGAAACACTTTTCAGATTTTTCAATTGCTGTGTTGGCAGATACATTTAATTTATTTTTACGTTTATATAAATATGATATACTTAGACAAATTTAAATAGTGAGGTTTTCATATGCTCAACACCGTGAAAATAGATTTGAGTCGGGAAGATCTGATAAAGGCAATAAAGGCAATGAGAAAAAAGGAAAGGGATGCCTTCATAGAAGACCTTATTGCGTCTACCTCCCCTGAATATCTGGAAAGCATTAAAGAAGCAAGGGCAGACTATAAAGCCGGGAGGATTAAGAGTCACACAGAGGTTTTTGGAGAGTGAAATACAGGCTTGTATATACACAAAGAGCAGTGAGGGATATTGGAAAACTTGAGGAAAATATAAAGAAAAGAATTGGCAAGACACTTACGAGATATCTGGATACCCCATTTGATTATGCTGAGAGCCTAACAGATTCAAGCCTTGGCAGTTATAGATTTCGAGTAGGAGATTATAGGATCATTTTTGATATTGAAGGTAGAGATATTGTGGTATTGCGGGTTGGCCACAGAAGAGAACTTTATAAGCGGTAGTTTTATCCCAATACGGCTTATTATCCGCCAAAAATATCTTCAACCTGACAGCCCCCCAAAAAATAGTTTTACTCAGGATAAAGTATTTGTTGCAGATAATTGATAAAACAAGCACTGACTTTGATTTGCAGATGATTTATAATTTGCGGCAACTGTTGCCGCAAATAGGGACATCCGAATTATAAACACCTCCCTGTCACTGGTTGGAAATATTTCAATATGCTGCTTCCAACCTCCAGAAAAATATTTGCTAACACAGTGTTAGCAAATATTTAAATCCTCGTAAAGCCAATATGGAAGCCGGTTTATGTCTATACTAATTTACTTAAAGATGAAAACCTAACGGGGTCAAATCTTTATTCTTGACATGAAAGCTTTCTGAATGCCTAAAATCAAAGTTTGTGGCTTGATTTCCATATCAGTATCTGATTCTCAACCTTGTTCGGGATAGGCCCTACAAATGTATAATTTCTATCTCAGGAAACCTTTCCTTTAGATATTCTGCCACCAATCTTCGGTGACATTTTTGCGGGGTTGATTCACTACAGAGGAAACATGCATTGTTCAGTTGTTCGGGTGAAATTTTATTTTCAATTTGACGATCCTCTATTAGTGCCCTGAAACGTCTCTCGTATTCGGACCAGTCAATTTTGTTTTTTCTATAATCATCCAGAAGATTCTTTGTCGGCGCTAATATCGGCAGATGAATATAGTTGCAGTTACAGAGCAATTTGAGGAAATATTGAAGATCATCCTGTTTGGCAAAACCTGATAGCTGTGAGACAGGGTTAAGGCGAATATCAATTACCCTTGCAACTCCTGCATTCTTAAGTTTAGTAAAAAAAGTCTCGGCACTTTTTTTCGTGAATCCAATTGTATAAATCTCATTGTTCATAATTTGAATGCCTAAAAAAAGGTTTTATAGAACAAAACATATATTCTTATACATGTTCCAGAGTAGGGATGCATGGAAGAGATGTTTCATGCTATTTTTTTATCAGTTCGATGAATTCGGCAGCATTAAAACCGGCATCAGCAAATATAGATTTTAGAGTCTTCCTTTTTAATATTCTCCCTGAATGGGTTGGGACAGTAATTCTCTTTCTGTCATGATCTCTGAAGTAGATGGCATGGCTCGTTCCGGATTGTCTTTTGAATTTGAAGCCTATTTTCGTTAGCACAGAGATAATTTCATCTGACGTAACGGCGGGGAATTTCGGACTCATACTGCTACCCTGAGCGTCGTGATTGTCACGTCATCCTCAGGTATTGGCTCCCCTTCTTCTCTGTAATCTTCTATGAATGCGTCGATAGCCGAACGCATTTCATTAATTGTTTCTTCATATGTCTCCCCTTCAACATGGCATCCGGGAAAGGCTGGACACAGGGCAAAATAACCGCCTTCTTCACAGGGCTCGATAATTACCGTGAATCGATATTCTTTCTTTTTACTCATTTTTAAAACCTCCGGTTTATCATAAAGTATTATATCCTATCCCGGTCTTTCCTGAAACCAAAAAACTTTAAAGTGGAGGAGTTAGGGTGTACGAAATGTCCTTCAATATTTTAATATCTCCTTTTACTCGCCTACTTCATAATCTTAAATATAGCATTCAATTGCTGCTTACTCCAATAGTTTCTTGGATTTACATTAATCTGTATTTTCATAGAAAAATACTTGATTGCCCCGCGGGTTCATACCCCGAAGCTTGCTTCGAAATGGTTTCATATTTTTATCTCGCCTTTGATACCCTGTCTGCTTGCGGCGGGGTGATTCATTTCTATTATCCATTGAAAACTGTGTTGCCAGATTGACCCCAAGAAAAGTCTCTCTCAGAGTCTTAATCCTAAAATTATACGTTCGATACCTTTCCAATAAGCGAAAATACTGTCTATTCTATTTTCGATAGCGAAAAATATTAATATGTGGTACACAAAGCGAGTACGTAGCCGGTCTACTGGCAATCCCAAATTGCAGGGAAGGTGAAAATGAGTCATTACGATATTATATTTGTGGGTTATTTAGGTACATATACAGTTGTTCCTTTTAATGGACCTTCTTCCGTCGAATCGGGCGGTCCGGTCCTTTTTAGTGTGGCAGCAGCTTCCTGTCTTGCAAGAAGAATTGGTATGGTAACGAAAGTTTCCGAAAGCGAAGCACACCTTGTGGAGCTGCTCAAAGAGGCCGGCATTGATCTCTTCATGCAGCATCGAGAAACCCCCCAATACCGTGTTGTATTTCCGACTGCAAAAGTCGATGAAAGGCAAGTTTTTCTCATAAAAGGCGGAGAACATTTTGTTTTTAATGACATGCCTCCTATTGAACCGTGCCTGATTCACCTTGCCGGATGGCACCTTCACGAATTTCCGCTGGAGTTTATGCACGCACTGAAATCCCGCGGATTCCGTTTATCAGTGGATATGCAGGCTTTCATGTTCCAGGCGGACAGTAAGACAGGCGCCTTTTACATTGAGGATATTCCGGAGAAAAAAGAAATCCTGGGCATGGCTGATTTTGTGAAACTTGATGCAGTGGAGGCAAAGATGCTTACCGGTACTGAGGTTCTGCAAGACCAGGCTGATATTCTGGAAGACTGGGGGAGTTCCGAGACCGTGATAACATGTTCAAATGGAGTGCTGGTCAAAAGCAAGGGTAGAACCACATTGGCAAAATTTACTAATAGGAGCAACCAGGGGAGAATGGGTCGTGGCGATACTGTTATGGGAGCATATCTGTCGTACAGGCTGGATCATTCCATTGAAGACTCTCTCCGGTTTGCCGCAGCTCTGACATCGATTAAGCTGGAATCAGCCGGTCCGTTCAGGGGTTCGCTTGAAGATGTTAATGCAAGAATGTAGAGAGGGTACCGGGACATCCTTCAAAATTTCAATATCTCCTTGTAACCTATTAAAAATTTTCTGGCGGTAATGCCAATTACCCCAAAACAATATAGTTGTATTATGTGATTATTGGATATATAGTGGTCAAATATTGATAAAAAGATGTGTAGAGTAATAATCACGACCACAATTTTTGAATAAAGGGGAGATCAATGGAAGCGAATTATACAGTGTCACGCTACCTCCTGAGTCGTCTGCAGGAAATCGGCATTAAACATCTCTTTGGGGTTCCCGGGGATTATGTTCTGGATTTTTTGGACGAGGTTGTTGCCAGTTCTATCCAATGGGTGGGAAACTGCAACGAGCTGAACGCCGGTTACGCGGCAGACGGCTATGCCCGCATAAATGGTGTAGGCGGCGCAGTTGTGACTTATGGAGTAGGGGGATTGAGTATTTTGAACGCCGTAGCCGGGGCGTTTGCCGAGCATGTGCCCCTGATCATCATCAGCGGAGCTCCACCAGCGCGACGCAGGGAATCAGGCGCCCTGGTTCATCACCTTGTTTCCAACTACTACCTGCAGTTGGAGATCTATAGGAAAGTGACTACCGATGCTGCCATATTGATGGACCCCAATACCGCTCCTGATGAGATTGACCGCGTTATCAGGAATTGTATTTCCCGGAAGTTGCCGGTCTACCTGGAAATTCCTTCCGATATGGTTCATGCCCCATGTCGCCCGCCACAGGAACTGCCTGATGCTGCGCCCTTGTTCTCCAACGAGGATAGTCTGACAGAGTGCATATCAGAAGCCACGGAGTTGCTCAATCGCTCAGATCATCCTCTGATACTCGTCGGCGTGGAATTGCTCCGCTTTGGTCTTGGGGGCGAAGCACTTCATTTAGTTGAAACAGCAGAGATTCCTTTTGCCACAATGCTCAGCAGCAAGTCCGTATTGCCGGAGCTTCATCCCCAGTTTGTCGGCATCTACCAGGGTGGCTGGAGCCGGGAAGTGGTACGCCGACAGGTAGAAGGTTCTGACTGCCTCTTGTCTCTTGGGGTTTGGATAACAGATTTAGACACAGGTCTATTCAGCGTGGATCTCGACAACCAACGGATGATTGCAGCCGGAGGAGGCCAGGTTCGTATCGGCAACCATTATTATCATCAAATACAATTGAAAGATTTCATCCGGACGCTTGTTCTGGCAGTTCAGCCCCGTTCTTACCTGGCATCCCATCCGGCCGAATCCTATCGTCCCAAGAAACTGTTCGTGCCTGAGGCATCGTGTGTTTTAACAGCGCCTCGCCTATACGAATGTCTGAATAATTTTCTCGACGACCAGATGATTCTTCTTGCAGAACCAGGCGATGCTTTCTGTGCAGCTCCGGAATTTGACATCGAAGAGGCTGAAAATTTCATTGTCCAGAACTATTATTCCTCCATCGGTTACTGTACCCCGGCAGCTTTGGGCGTGGCGCTGGCGCGTCCCGAAAAACGCCCGGTAATCCTCACTGGTGACGGCGCTTTCCAGATGACAGCGCAGGAGGTCTCTACGATGATCCGAAAACGTTGCCCCGTCCTGATATTTATCATCAACAACAACGGTTATCTGATCGAACGGGTTCTTCACGAAGACGGCCCGTATAATGACATTCAAATGTGGCAGTACTCAAGACTGCCCGAGATGTTCGATAATGATGGATCCCATGCTATAGGTATTCGAGTCACCACAGAGGAAGAACTTGAGCAGGCCATAAAAATCGCTTCTCAGGAAAAGAAAAAACTCGTGCTTATAGAGGCTTTTCTGTCAAACCGTGACTGTTCTGCAGGTCTGGAGCGTCTCGGCGAAACTTTCCGACAGGCACAGCAGAAAAAATAATGCCTTGCCGTAACATTTTTAGAGAACTGCGCATGATCAATCGAATTGTTTAGAGAGACCAACGTATATATAAATAAAATATACTCTGATAATTATTTGTTCTGATAAGAGATATTATGTTAACTTTTATGATTATCGGAAATTATACATTTTGATTCTTATAAACATAGACCCCCCCGATAACAGGATCAACAATGTCTCTTTCAACGATTATCTTTAGCATCCAATCTTTAATACAGCTATCTTTTGTAAGAATTTTTGTACCATTTGAGGAATAAATATCCTCAGCGACTACCATTCCTGCTTTTAGATCGTCGATATGAATTTTTTCTTTATTGTGTGAAAGATTGGCATCATTTTTAATGAGATAATCGACTAAATGCGTTGCTACAACAGAATCGAGAACTTTATTCATAGAAAGTCTTATCTGTTCGATTGCATCTTCGGTAGAAAGCCCTGAAATATAAAGTTCTTCTAAATAATTGATGCATCTCAGGATACGAGCGCCTATAGTGATTTCTTCCCCCATCAGTCCTTCAGGTAAACCGGAGCCATTATAATTTTCGTACTGATGATAAATATCATGAGCAGCCTCTTTAAAACCTGAAATATTAGATATTATAATGGAACCAATAAGAGGATGCTGATAAAATATTTCATGTTCCTGCACTGTCAAATCCTGAAATTTCTTTCTAATAACATTATCGGGCAGGCCTGTTTTTCCAAGTTCATGTAAAATTGCCCCAAAAATAATTTTATTTGCTTCCTCTTCATCCATAAATACATTTGCAACAATATATTCTGCAATTCCCTTGGCCGCAAAAGCACGGTCGCTTGCTCCGGGAATCTGAACTTCAAGTATTTTTAGAAGGATTGCAATTAATTCACTAAAGTTTTTATTAAGAAGTTCGTTGGCTGTTTTAAGTTTCTCTTTTTCCTCAATTAATTCATTCTGAAGGCCTTTAATTCGCAAGAAAGCCTTTACTTTACCGAGTAATACGTTCGCTGAAACTGTTTTTTCAATATAATCATCGGCTCCTTCTTCAAGACCTGTCACTTTTTTACTTATATCCGTTTCAGACGTAAGTAAAATAAAAATAGTTTTGTTTAAATCTTTATCATTTTTAATATATCGGCAGAATTCAAAACCGTCTTTCCCCGGCATATAATAATCACTTATAATAATGTCAGGAAAGGCATCGTGAGCAATCTTTATTCCTTCTTCAACATCTTTTGCTTGATAAATCTCATATAATTGTCCTTTTGACAACATAACATGCAGTATCTTTAATGAAACAGGATCGTCATCGACAATCAATATTATTGGTTTATTTGATGTATTATTCATTATTTCCCTTTTTCCGGCGTGGCAGGAGTTGTTTGGGAGGCACCTTCTTTAATCGCTTGTGCAGCAGGAGTTGTATGGGAAGTGCCTTCTTTAATCGCTTGTTTCGGTATTGTAACTATAATATTTACTCGTCTGTTTATATAATCAAATGGTTTGTCGGGTTGTTTTAAGTCACGATCCGCATATCCTCGGATTTCACTAACCTGATCTTTTTTTAATCCGTTTTCATCCAGCAATTTTCTTGTAGCATTAGCCCTATCTGCACTCAATTCCCAGTTTGTATAACCAGGAGTTACATATGGCCTTGCATCGGTATATCCTTCAATAATCACCTTATTTGGCAATTTTCCAATTTCGGTTGCAATCATCTTTAGAAGCTTTATTGTTTCCGGTTTTACCTTTGCACTGCCGATATCAAAAAATAATCCTTTTGAGTCTTCTATCAGCTCTATTTTCATACCATCGTTGGATATACTTATTTGAACCTTGTTCTTAAACTTTTCAAAAACCGGGTTTGAAGAAACAATGCCCTCAATTTTCTTTCCTTCAGCCGCAAGCATTTCCATTTCTATCTGGGTCTTATCTTTTTTAGCAACTTCAACTTTTGGCGATAAATCTAACTTTGATGATGTACCTTCGGATCCGGGAAGTATACCTTTTCCACCGGTAAAAACATTGGGATTTGTAAAATACATGGAAATTGCGCTTTTGACCGGATTACTCTGGCCCACAATCCATAAAACAATAAACAAGGCCATCATTGCAGTAACGAAATCAGCATAGGCTACTTTCCATGCGCCGCCATGGTGACCTCCTCCATGCCCTTTTTTCTTTACTATAATCCTTATTGGAGTATTAGATTTTTCATCACTCATTTGACACCTTTAACATATTCTTCCATTTCCTGAAATGTGGGGCGAAAATCATTTGATATAGCACGACGTGCAAATTCTATGGCAACTATGGGATTTAATCCCTTTGCGGCACAGACAATGCCTGCCTTTGCTACATTGAACACTCCCGATTCATCCTGAGTAGACAGCTCAATATTCGTGGTCAGAGGTTGGATAAGACCATATGACAGTAAAATGCCAAGAAAGGTACCAACAAGAGCCGCCGCTACTTTTTGTCCAATCACTTCCGGTGGACCGTTGATTGCCTGCATGGTAATAACAATACCAAGCACGGCGGCTACAATACCCAAACCAGGGAGAGCATCCCCGATTTTTTGAAGAATAGCGCTCGGTTTTAATCCATCTTCGTGGTGAAGGTCAATATCATTATCCATAATCATTTCGATTTCATGAGGGGCAACCCCGCCCATTACAACAAGCCTTAGCGTATCAGTAATGAATAATAAGAGGTGGTGCTCATTTAAAAATTTTATGTATTTTGAAAATATGGCGCTTTCTGTGGGCCGCTCAATGTGCGATTCAAGGGCTATCAGGCCCTCTTTTCTAATAATCATGGAAAGCTCGTAAAGCAATTTTAAGAGTTCAAGAAATGTTTGTTTATTTATCTTACCGCCCTTTAATGTACCGATAATTTTATTGACAATTAAAGCCAATAATTTTGCGGGCGCTGAAATGAGAAGCGCCCCTATTGCAGCCCCTCCTATAATAATAAATTCTGATGGTTGATATAATACAAGGAGTGGTCCATGGTGCATGACATACCCCCCCAATACTGAACCAAAAACAACTATTATGCCAATAATTACAAACATTAATATCTCCTCACATTCTGCTTAGTTTAATTTCCGTCAAAATACCCTTAAGCTCTATAAATTGATTCTCAATAGTATCAATAAGTAATTCTATAATTTTTAGATTACCCTGTTTTGCTGCAATTTCAATATCCTGGGCTGTTTTGTTAATCGTTCCTACACAAAAATTTGCAGATGCTCCTTTAATGGAATGAGCTGTTCTCTGAATTAAGAGGATATCCCCTTTTTCAAAATATTCTCTTAGTCTTAACAACTGGATAGGAGTATCATTCAAATATACATCCATTATTTCTCCGACAAGTTCTTCATTAATGTCCAGTCGTTTCATTAATGTATTCATATCAAATACAGACTTTTTATATGCGGTAATTTTTTCCATATTGTTTTCTTTATTAAAAACCACTTTTTCAATTGCATTAATGATTTTATCAGGGGAAACAGGCTTCGATATATAATCGTCCATACCGGCTTTAATGCATAGCTCTTTATCTCCATACATTGTATCGGCTGTCATGGCAATAATCGGTATGTGTTGACCCGTTTCAATTTCTTTGTCACGTATTAACCGGGTAGCTTCAAATCCATCCATTTCCGGCATGTGTACGTCCATCAGGACAAGATCATATTTATTTTGTTGCAGTGATTCAATAACTTCTCTGCCGTTATTTACAATATCTGCTTTATACCCCATTTTATTTAGCATCATAAAAAACAATTTTTGATTAGGTATATTATCTTCCGCAACAAGGATACGCAGTTTTTTCTTCTTATCTTCAGCAATGGAAAAACGAGTAACAATACGCCTATTATAAGGTTCAACCCTTCCTTCATGTATTACCGAGATTAAACAATCATACAACTGGGAACCCTTTGCAGGTTTTGTAAGAAATGCTGAAAAGCCAATCTCCTTCATTCTATTTACATCACCCCTTTTTCCAAAGGATGAGAACATGATTAGCATTGTATTTTTAAGGTTTTTATCGTTCTTTATTACCTTTCCCAGCGTCTCTCCATCCATTTCCGGCATATGCATATCCAATACCGCAATGGTAAAGGGATTATTTTGTTTTATACCATCATAGAGTTTATTCAATGCCTCTTTTGCCCCAAAAGCTTTATCGTGTCGGAATCCCCAGAAATTAAACATTTTGCTGAGAATTAAACAATTTGTCTTATTATCATCAACGATAAGAATGCGTTGATTTATAGTGCCAACAAGTTTTGTTTGTATATCAGGCACTATTCTTGATTGTTTTTCAAAAATTATACTGAACCAGAAAATTGAACCTTTTCCTTCCTGGCTTTTGGCGCCAATACTGCCCCCCATCATCTCAACAAGGTTTTTCGATATTGCAAGACCAAGGCCTGTGCCTCCATATCTCCGCGTCTTCGAAGAATCTACCTGGGAAAAAGATTTGAAAAGCTTCTCCATTTTATCTTCAGGTATGCCATTGCCGGTATCAGTCACAGAGAAACGGAGTGTGGCATTTGACTCATCTTCATGTTCGAGTTCTACAATAACAGATACCTCACCTTTTTCTGTGAATTTTACAGCATTGCCGATTATGTTAAGCAAAATCTGGCGAAGTCTCCCTGGATCACCACAAAGCAAATATGGTACATCATGGTTGATCATACATAACAATTCCAAGTCTTTTTCATTTGCTTTAATTGCAAGCGTATCCACTGTGTCTTCTATGGTAATACGCAAATCAAATTCAATCTTCTCAAAATCCATCTTACCGGCTTCAATTTTTGAAAAATCGAGTATATCGTTAATAATTTTAAGCAAACTATCAGCAGATGTTTTTGTTATTTCCAGAAGCTCTCTTTGTCCTTGGGTTAGTTCGGTATCCAGCAATAAATCAGTCATACCGATAACTGCATTCATAGGGGTTCGTATCTCATGGCTCATATTGGCAAGAAAGTCTGATTTTGCTCTGTTTGCAGCATCAGAATCTTCCATTGCTTTTTTCATTACCTCTTCGGCCTGTTTTTGTTCAGTTATGTCCATTACAACTCCGACAATACCTGCAACTGCACCATCGGAGTTTGTAAATGTAGCTTTTTTTATTATAATTGATTTGTTTATTCCTTTATGACTTATGAAGTTAGACCCGTAAGTTCTCTGTCCAGGGTTATTGAAGAGCTCTTTATCATAGGTGAGGTGCAAAGATATTTCTTCTTCAGGGTAATTCAACTCCATTAATGTTTTCCCGATTAATTTCTCTTTATTAATACCGCTGTATTTTTCAAAAGCTTTATTACACCCAATATATGCTCCTTTTATATCTTTATAGAATATCGGGTTCGGTATGCTATCAATAAGTTTTTGCAGAAAGTTTATTTGATTGTCTATTTTTTTTTCAATATTTTTACGTTCAGTAATATCCCTGAGAAATGCAAGAGAAACAGGCTCATTGTTATATATAGTTCTTACTGCTGAAACTTCTATATATATAATATTCCCATCTTTTTTAATTCCTTTGAATTCATAACCTGATGGAACCGAACGACCATTCTGGCGCTCTCTGTTAAATGCCAGAACCTTATCTCTATCGTCCGGATGAACAGACATTGCGATATCCTTACCAATCAATTCTTCCTGTAAACAATATCCGAATATTTCAAGATATTTTTTGTTTACATATTGTAGTTTATCTCCCTTTACCAAGGCTATACCATCATTAACGTTTTCTAAAACTGTCCTGTACCACTTTTCATCAGTTTCTATTGAATTTTCATTGTCTTTATTAATGATGATACCGGTTTCAGCATCTTGTTTATTTTTATCCATACTCTTAACTCGAGAGATATTAAATAGTTCTTTTTCTCATAAACTCAATATTTTTCTCTTATGATTTGCAAATTTATTTTGAAAGACTTATGGTATGTTGGATTAAGTACCCCACTCGCAAATTGGCAACTGGAAGGCTGCAAGCTTACGCATATGCATGGCGCCAGCGCAAGTGCAAGCAACGGCATATCAAGAAACATAAGGGGTAGGCAACAAATATATGTAAGCAAAAGCAATCTTGTATTATACTTTGACAATATTCCGGTCATATAAATTCCTATTCAATAATCCATGCAATATCAATACGGACGAACGCTGACCGATATTTTTTGTACTGCTAAATAGGCAAAACCTTAAAAAATTAATTGAGCTGTTAGAAAACAGCCATTAATTTCCCTATTTTAATTCACAGTGGGATTTAATACTATCCCATTCTTTTGTAACATGCTCCTGTATTTTTGCTATCTGATCGTCATTGAGATGTCTGAACCTGCCCTGCCCTTTAAGATATTCTTTCACGGGCTTTAATGGCTCAGGGCTGTGAGTAATTTTATATTGACCATTCTCAACTTCATATAATGGGAAAACACCTGTTCTTACAGCTAATTTCCCATATTCTATTGCAAGATCTGTAGGTATCCTCCATCCTGTCGGACATACGGAAAGTATGTGCAGATATGATGGACCTTCTGCCATACGGGCTTTTTTTACTTTGCTGAAAAGATCAAATGGGTACGAAGGACAAGCAGTTGCCACATAGGGGATGTTATGTGCTACTGCAATTTTAGCCATATCCTTTTTCCATGTTGCCTGTCCTATACTTTTCTTGCCCGGTGGGCTTGTGGTGGTTGATGCACCATATGGTGTAGCTGATGAACGTTGAATGCCTGTATTCATATAGGCTTCATTATCCAAGCATATGTATGTAAATTTATGTCCTCTCTCTAAGGCGCCAGAAAGAGCCTGGAGCCCTATATCGCTTGTTCCGCCATCGCCGGCTATGGCAACAACTCGAATATCTTCTCTTGGAATTTTGTTCTTTTCCATTAAAATTTTCAATGCTCCTTCAATGCCGGATGCAACAGCAGCAGCATTTTCGAAGGCAACATGGATCCAAGGGAGCGTCCAGTTAGTTGTGGGTAGCGGTGTAGAAATAATTTCCATACATCCGGTTGCCATTACAATTATTGTGTTTTTCCCAAATACCTTAAGGGCAAGCCGTACCGCCAGTATTTCAGCACATCCCTGACATGCTCTGTGGCCTGAGACGGCGAATTCTTCTTCTGGATTATCAGTGTAAAGTTCTATGCTTTTCTGTCTCATCCTCTCACTCCTATGACTTTAAAGTTTTTATCCGTGACAGGTACCGTACTTTCTTCATGAGCTATTCCGTTAAATATATCAATAAAACTTTTTGGGAGGACATCTCTACCACCGAGTCCTACAATATAGTTATCAATTTGCGCATGTACATTACGTACACACATAAGTGAAGCTATTTCCTGGAATAAGGGCCCGTTTGCAGCACCCCCAGGCATAACCCGTTCAATTACAGCAATTTTCTTTTTGTCTTTTAAGACTGAAAGAAGCTCATCTGATGGAAATGGCCTAAAAAGACGTAATTGCACAAGTCCTGCATTTTTCCCTTCCTCCTTTAGCTCATCAATGGCAGTTTTTATATTTTCCCCAATAGAACCGAGAGCAACAAAAATAAAGTCGGCATTTTCTGTATTATATGTTTCAACAAGTCTATATTGCCTTCCGAATTCTTTTACAAATTCATCCATTGCCTTTATTATTACACCTTTAGAATTAATAATTGCCATTTCCTGGGCATATTTTGCCTCTGTGTATAATTCAGGCATTGCATAAGCCCCCATTGTCACAGGTTTATTCGGATGTAATGTATAAAGGGGTTGATATGGAGGTAAAAATTTGTCTACTTCCATTTGCGAAGGAAGTTCAATAGGTTCAATTACATGGCTTAATGAGAAACCGTCTAAATTTACCATAACGGGTAAGAGCACCCCCCTGTCTTCTGCTATCCTGAATGCCATAATAGTCATATCAACTACTTCCTGACCATTCTCACAAAACAGCATAATCCATCCGGTATCTCTAGATGCCATAACATCGGAGTGGTCACCCCATATAGACAGCGGTGAAGACAACGCACGATTTACTGTTGCCATAACAATTGGGAGTCTCATGCCCGACGCAATAAAAAGTATTTCATGCATCAGTTCTAATCCTTGAGCACTGGTAGATGTAAATGTCCTGGCGCCTGCAGCAGAGGAGCCGCAGCAAGCTGACATTGCTGAATGTTCTGACTCAACATTTATATAAACTGCATCTAATTCTCCATTGGCAACAATCTCGGAGAGGTGTTCAACAATATGTGTTTGAGGGGTAATTGGATAAGCGGCAATGACCTCAACCCGTGCAAGTTTTGCTGCAATAGAAGCGGCTATTGATACTTCAATACCTTTTTTCATCTTTCTTCCTCCACCATCTTTATTGCACCCGGCTTACACTCTTTTGCACAGATACCACACCCCTTGCAATAATCAAGGTTTGAAAAATAGAACCCCTCATTTGTCTTTAATATTGCTGCATCCGGACAAAAAAGCCAGCACAAACCACATTTAATACATTTTTCATTATTCCATACAGGCTTAAAGGAACGCCAGTCGCCAGTCTTATATTCCCTTGCATTTCCAACTTCTTCAATAACACATCCAACATTCAACTCATGCCATTTATATTCTTCCATTGGTTTAGCCATTCAAGCCTCCTAAAACATATTTTATGATATTATGGAAATTTCAAATGTGAAGTTATTAACAAACTCATTAAATAATCTTTATTAGATATTGTATATATTATTATTATAATAATCAAAATAATTCAATATAAAAAAAGCACCATTATGCTTCGCTGTATGCATACGATTTTAGTTGAATAAAACTTATTATATTTTAGAGAAACTGTACCTTTATTATCAATGCATGTATCTATATTTAAGTATAGAATATATGAAAAAACATATGCAATATATTGTGAATTAATTAACATGCTTTTTATGATTGTATACATAATAAGAAATGTATTGACAAAAAAACTGGTAGACATTTAAATATAAAGAAAAGGAGGTTTGCCTTATGCCTATTTACATAATGATAAGCACTCTAACTGATGAAGGAAGAAAAACAATAAGAAAACATCCTGAGCGAATCGAAGAAGTTAATAGGGAAATAGAAAATATGGGAGCCAAGGTCCTTGCCCAGTATGCATTACTTGGACAATATGATTTTATTACCATACTTGATGCACCCAACAACGAGGCAGTATCAAAAATATCTATTGATCTTGGTTCCAGGGGTACCGTACAAATAACAACCCTTCCAGCATTATTTGTTGATGAATTTATTGAAGGAATGAATAAATAGTTTTTTATCTTGATTATGTACTATCAATATTATAATTTCTCTGATAGTTTTACGGATTGAACAGAAGTCAAATAACATATAAACCGAAAAGAAGATAATATGCTTACATATAAAAAAGCCGGTGTTGATGTAGAAAAATCTGAAAATCTTATTGATCATTTAAAAGACAAAATTCACAGCACATTCAACCCATTTGTGTTGAACCCAATTGGTGGATTTGCATCTCTTACAGAAATACCTTCTGGATATCAAAATCCTATACTTGCAACATCCACGGACGGAGTGGGGACAAAACTCAAAATTGCATTTCAAAGCGGTAAACATGATACTGTGGGGATAGACCTTGTTGCTATGTGCGTCAATGATATATTGACACTCGGTGCTCAGCCGTTCTTTTTCCTTGACTACTATGCTTCTGGAAGTGTTCAGGAAACTTTATACAAAGATGTTCTTTCAGGCATATGCGAGGGGTGTATGCAGGCTGGATGTGCCCTTATTGGTGGAGAAACTGCTGAAATGCCCTCTTTTTACAAAGATAATGAATATGATCTCGCTGGTTTCGTTGTCGGCTTTGTTGAAAAAAATAAAATTATCGATGGTTCAAAAATAATTGATGGGAATGTTATAATCGCATTGCCTTCGAGCGGCTTGCATAGTAACGGTTTCTCGCTGGTAAGAAAAGTTTTTTTTGATTTACATAATTATTTAGTTACTGATTATATTGAAGGCATTGACGGTAAGCTTTTTGAAGAACTGCTTAAGCCGACAAAGATTTATGTTAAAGCTGTACAAAACATTCTTGAATCCTTTGATATAAAGGGAATGGCACATATAACAGGCGGTGGTCTACCGGGAAATATTAAAAGGATTATACCGGAAGGGCTTGCGGCAAATATAAGCTTATCAAATGCTGAAATTCCGTATATCTTCGAGCTTATAATGAAATTAGGAGATATTGGGTTTGAGGAGATGTGCTCCACATTCAATATGGGCATCGGGTATATAATTGTAGCTGATAAAAACGATGAACAGGCAATTCTTGATAAGTTAATCAATTCCGGAGAAAAAGCATTCAAGATTGGATATATCCATAAGGCATCAGACAATAAAAAAGTTTATGTTTCTTTGACCGATTGTTAATTATTGTTTATTTGTTTCAACTACACAATATCTCTTAAAATACATTTTCCTTTGGTTCATGCTCATCATCTTTCATAAAAAATATCTGGTGAATAATTGCTATCAAATCCATATTCTCTTTATAAATTTTTACTTCAATTCTACCTATTCGAGCACCTTTATGTATTAACACTGCTTCGGCAAAAATAGTTTCGCCTTTCATCACTCCCTTTATGTATTGTATTGAAGATTCAACAAGTACAGCTTTTTTGCCGAGGGTATTCCCGCAGGCTCCACCAATGTGGTCTGCAAGTGTAAACAATATTCCACCATGTGCGTTACCAAAAATATTTACGTGTTTTCTCCCTATTTTTAATTTTCCCCTTGCAAATCCTTCCTTTATTTCATAAATATCTATTCCGATAAGCATACCTACGTTACATTTATTAAAATTATTTTTAATTTGTTCCTCGTGCATTGACGATACCTACCTTAATTTTTTTAGTGATATGAGTATGATTTCATATAATATAAAATAATTGAAACATTAATTGTGAATAAAATATTTCATCCAATATATATTCTACCACGCCCTTGACAAATATATTGCTATCGGTTAATCTATCATCAGACGGGCCCATAGCTCAGTTGGAAGAGCCACCGGCTCATAACCGGTAGGCCCCTGGTTCGAGCCCAGGTGGGCCCAAATAAAAATATAACGTATGAATATCACGATAAAGATAATTACAAAGGGGGTGTGCCATAAGGCGCACCCCCTTTAATTTTTGGAGGGTGAAAATTGGAGCAAGAATTAAGAACTGTCTATGAAGCACAGCAAATTGATACCCAGATAGCTGATAATGAAAGGAAAATGTTTTCAGTTCCAAAAATAATTGAAGAGTTGGACAACGAAATAGAGGAGTTAAAAAATAAGATAGAAAAAGAGAAAGAGATTGCTAAAGAACTAGAAAAAGAGAAAAATAAAAAGGAAAAAGATCTTGATGTCGAAAAAGAAAAAATAAAAAAGTTTGAATCAAAACTTCATGATATTAAAACAAATAAAGAATACCAGGCATTACTTAAGGAGATTGAAACAGTAAAAGAGGCAAATGAAAGGACCGAGGAAGAAGTTTTGATATTAATGGATAAGATTGAAGAATTAAAAAAAGATTATGAAACATCAGAAATATATCTTAAAAGCAGAAATGTTGAAGTAGAAAAAGAAAAAAACAAGCTAAAATCAGAATTAGACGTTATTGAAAAAACTATTCATGATTTTAAAGAAGCAAGGGACAAACTTCTTAATTTTGTCAGTGATAATTTGAGGTCTACATATAACACGCTTATCGAGAAAAGAGGGGGTACAGCAGTTGTAAACCTGAAAAATGGTGTTTGTCTCGGATGCTTTATGAATATACCGCCGCAATTATTCATAGAAGCAACAAAAAACAGACAACTCATTCTTTGCCCAAGCTGCAACAGGATATTTTTCTTTTTAGAAGAAGAATAATGGAATGGCATATTTATGTTGACGGAGCATCTTCTGGCAATCCGGGAGAATCAGGTGCAGGCATAGTAATCTTTAATGAAAGCGGACAAGAATTATTCAGAGACAGCATATACCTTGGACATATGACCAACAATATGGCAGAGTACGAAGCTTTGGTTCGTGCACTCAAAAAAGCCTATCAATCATCAGTTGAAAATCTGTATATTTATACCGATTCGCTTCTTGTTGCGAACCAGATTACAGGGAAGTACAAAATAAAAAACCAGGAACTCATGAAGTATGCTGAAACAGCGATGACTATGATAAAATATTTTAACAATTTTACCTTAAAGTATATACCAAGGGAAAAAAATACTTTAGCAGACAAACTTGCAAAAAATGCTGCATGCAAAAAAGGGGTAGACGGGTAATCGCAGGTTATAAACCTGAGGAAAGTCCGGGCATCAGAGGGCAGGATGGTCCTTAATGAGGACTGGGGGAAACCCTAAGGAAAGTGCCACAGAAAATATACCGCTTCGTTTTCTGACGAAGCAAGGGTGAAAAGGCGAGGTAAGAGCTCACCGGTTCCGTGGCAACACGGAAGCTTGGTAAACCCCATCAGATGCAAGGCCAAAAAGGGGGCTGTCTAAAAATGACAGCGAGGATTGCCCTTCCTCCAACCCAGGTGGGCCGCAAGAGATTCGGGGCAACCTGAATCCAAGAGAAATGATTGCCTACTGATTTATCAGTAACAGAACTCGGCTTATAGTCTACCCCTTTTAAATATATAAATATTCAATTAAAGGAAGCATCGGCTGGAACTATTAAAAAACGCACTCAAAAATAGTTAATGAAAAGACTGTTAATTATATTATGCATTATCTGCCCTACCCTGTTTATCTATAACTTAGGATCCAGGGATTTTTGGGCGCCTGATGAAGGAGACTTTGCTGAAATAGTTACAGAGCTTAATAATAACTTCATTGTGCCCCATTTGAACAATATGCCCTATGGCGAGAAGCCGCCACTTTTTTACTATATTACGTATGTCTCACAAAAAGCACTTTTCTGGTTAAAAGACGAGGCTTCAATGAGGTTTCCTTCAGCAATTTTTGCCTTCTTATGTGCAATATTTTCATTTATCACAATAAGAAAGTTTTTTGACGAAGAAAAGGCGATGTTTTCTGTTTTCATTCTTATTACTGCGCCTCTTTTTTATTGGCAGGCAAGATATCTTCAGGCAGATATGATATTTTCATTTTTTGTGGTATCAGGACTTCTTTTTTTCCTTTGGTTTTATCACACAGGCAAAACATATTTTCTTTACCTTTATTTTCTTTTTACAGGCCTGGCATTTATAACAAAGGGTCCTCTTTCTATTGCTCTGATGTTTCCGGTAGCATTTATATTTTTAATGCTTGAAAAGAACTTTAAAACTATTAAACCAAAGGTAATAATTGTAGGCTCTGCCATTTTCTTATTGGTAATTTTACCGTGGTATATTGCAATATACCTGAAAGAAGGTATGCCTTATTTATATGAAAACATCATCCGTCAAAACCTGACAAGATTCTTAGATGCATGGAGCCATAAAAGACCGATCTATTACTACCTGACAACTTTGCCCCTGGATTTTTTTCCGTGGAGCCTTTTTTTGCCTTCCGGTATATATATCACCTTTACAAAGTTCAGGAACGACCCAAAAGTAAAATTCTTTCTGGTATGGTTTTTATGGATGTTTGTATTTTTTTCCATCTCTTCCGGAAAAATAAGCAAATATATGCTTCCTGTTTTGCCGTCAATTTCGTTTATCACTTCATATGCTTTTATAAAAAAGGATAGTAAATATAATTTATTAATGTTCTCAGTTACTTCTACAGTTATTTTAATCCTAAGTATACTGCTATTCTCTTATAAAACTAATATATATAAGGAATTTATAGTAGAACGTCTTTTGCTTGGATTGATATGCCTTATATTCGCTATAACTACATTTCTTTTTCTATGGAAAAAGAAGCAGATTTTTGTATGTTTTGCTCTTTTTCTGTTTATGATGAGTTGTTACACAATAGCAAACACGTCTGTTTATAAAAAACTGAATTTATATAAATCACCCAAATATATGTGTGAGAAGATTAAAAACACTATTATTGATAATACGCCATGGGTTTACTATGGAAGCATCAGGGGCGTATATGTGTATTATGTCGGGAAATATGCCATACACGTCGATGAACACATGACGGAAAAGCTGAAACATGTAAAGGATGAGTCAGCACAATTTTACATTCTTACGCGAAAAAGAGATATGAAAGAGGTAAATGATGCCTTGACTAATGTTGAAGTCATATTTGAAGAAAAGATTGGTGAAACCTTAATGGTTTTTGCATATTGCAAAAATAAAGATAAAAAATAACATATGAAAAAAGAAACTCTAAATATCAAACACATAATTGCTCTGCTTTTACTTTCATATATTTTCTTATTTCATGGCATAGGCGATTATTCGTTAAAAGAACCTGATGAGGGGCGATATGCAGAAATTCCGAGGGAAATGATTGAATTAAATGATTATATTGTCCCACACTTAAATTATGTAAGATATTTTGAAAAGCCACCCTTGTTTTATTGGGCTGTTGCCGCTTCATACAAGTGTTTTGGCGTTAACGAGTGGGCTTTCAGGTTTCCAAATGCCCTTTCTGCATTCTTATGTGTGTTTGCGCTTTATATATTTATCGGAAAATGGATAAACAGAGAGACTGCTTTTCTATCCTCGATCATCCTAATGTCGTCTTTTGGTTTCTTTTCTATGGCCAGGGTTGTAACCATTGATATGTTTTTCAGCATGTTGTTATTTCTCTGCCTGCTTTTTTTCTACGGATACTATAGAGAAAAGAAATCGTTCTTTATATACATTTTTTATATTGTTTTAGGATTAGCAACGCTTGCAAAGGGTTTTGTACCGATAATGCTTGTTGCCGTTACAATTACAATTTTTCTTTTAGCAGAGAAAAAAATATTGTTTTTAAAAGAACTGAAATGGGCAAAAGGCATAGCTATTTATTGCCTTGTAGTGTTTCCATGGCTTTTGACAATTTCTTTAAAAGAAAAAGATTTCTTCAATTTTTTTGTTATTGACCAGCAAATATTGCGGTTTTTAACTTCAAAACACAAAAGAACAGGTTCAATATTTTATTTCTTTCCTGTGCTGCTTGGCGGCATGTTCCCGTGGTCTCTCTTTATCCCTCGGAGCATTGTAAAACTTTGGAACAAAAGCGAGCTAAGATTGTTTATCATCTGGAGTTGTGTAGTTTTTATCTTCTTCAGTATTTCAAAATCAAAATTACCTCCATATATCCTTCCCATTTTCCCCTCTTTATCAGTTGTAATAGGTTATTTATTTTATGAACAATGGCAACAACCTGATAAAAGGAGGATAGAGACTTTCGCCTATATTCTTGTTTTTTTCCTATTTTCGGCAACATCGATCCTGGGAATTAACGGTATATTTAACGAATGGGTAAGCCAAATGTCATCTGATGCAATAGATATCCTTGTAAATTTAAAAGGTTTCTTAATCACAGTTTCGGTTATTTCAACCATACCGGCATGTTTATTATGTTTTCGCAAGTTTAACGGATTTTCTTTCACATTTTATGCTTTATCCATATTTTCTTTTTTATTTATATCAACACTTTTATTAAACCTTAATGTAATTGATGAGATGAATACAACGAAAAGAATAACCAACTCAATTAATGAAAATAAAGACAACTATGACTACATAATCAATTATGCTTCATATGATCAAACACTTCCTTTCTATACTAAAAGAAGAATTATTATTGCGTCTTACAAAGGCGAATTGGAAATGGGATCGCAATATAATGATGCAAAAGAATATTTTATTGATGAGGATGCTTTTGTTGATCTATATAAAAGCGATAAAAAAATATTTTGTGTTTTAAAAGAAAAAAGGCTGAACCGATTAAAAGAAAAAATGCCTGAAAAAATATCCATAATTACTTGTCATAACGAAAGATGTTTGATTACAAATAAGCATTAATATCTTGGTAAACATAAAATATTATGCCGCTGAAATTTATCTGAATAATCTGATTGAGAATAATTTTAGCATAGAACTATTTGAATTAATAGAATATTATTTTTAAAGCATAACAATTTAAAAGAATTGCAGTTTTTTTATGAATACATCGTTTGTTAAGTTATAATATTCACAAAGTTGACCGCAATTCTTGACAAGAATTTTTTGATATGTTAATAAATTAACAAGCAGGAGACAAAATGAGCAATTTTTTTGACAAACTTTCCGTTAGACAACTGAGGGCAGAAGATTTAGATTACATTGTCGATATTGATACTAAAGTTCTTGGAGAGACAAGACGGGACTACTGGGTTACAAAAATTATTAAGGAAGCAGCAACGAGGCCCCCTGATGCCTCTCTTGTTTCTGAGATTGATGGGAAGGTTGTAGGATTCATTCTCGGAGAGGTAAGCGGCTGGGAGTTTAAAGTTCCTAATAATATCGGATGGATTGACACCATAGGCATTGATCCTGATTATCAAAACAGAGGGATCGCAAAGGTTCTTGCAAATGCTCTTATAACAAATCTTAAACGTTATAAAGTCGATACAATTTATACGCTTGTTAATTGGAATGATTGGGATTTGCTACAATTTTTTCATGCTATGGGTTTTTCCAGAGGTGACATGATCAATCTTGTTCTTAACGTATAATAATCCAATTAGCCAGGGATAATCTTCAGCTTCATACTTGGATAAACCACATTGTTTTTTAGATTGTTTGCAGATTTTATACTTGATATATCCATACCATATTTATTTGATATGGCAGTAAGTGTCTCACCTTTTTTTACCACGTGATACCGGATTACCTTTTTCTCCTTCTTCTGAGTATAATTAACAAGCTTCAGCTTCATATTGGGGTAAACCGTATCGGTTTTCATGTTGTTCGCAGATTTAATACTTGATATATCCATACCATATTTATTTGATATGACAGCAAGGGTCTCACCTTTTTTAACTACATGTGTTGTTTTTGAAGGTTCTTTCTTTTCGTTCTTATTTATCGCCCCGCGGGTCAATACTCCGGAGCTTGCTTCAAGGTGGCTTGCCCCATATACTGCCTGGTGGTTCGCTTCATGTTCTTGTCTTGCCTTTGATACACCATGGCTTGCCGCGGGGTTGCTCGTTTCAGATTTATCGGGTATAACTTTCGTGCTGACTTTTGCAATCGCTGCATTGCCTTTTGTTTTCCGTGATTCAACTTCTTTAACTATTTGAACATTAAAACGCGGTATACTTATAACCATCCCAGGTTTTACTTTAATCTCATCGCCGGATCCATTCACTAAAAAAACATCGTTAGCATCTATCCTGAATTTTCTTGCTATTTTTATTAGAGTATCGCCCTTCCTCACTTTATATGCTGATATACCTTTTATCTTCTTTTCATTATTTAAAGCTGTTTGCAGATTATTATCAAAAGTGCTTTTATCAACAGAATATGGCAATTTAACAGTATAATCATGGATATCCGGCGGTGTTATGCCCCTTAATATTTCCGGATTTATTGACTTTAAGTCTTTTATATCAATAGAAGCTGCTTTTGCAATGGAAATAAGCGGGAATCCTGCAGGCACCTTAACTTCCAAGAATTTTATAGGCTGGTCATAGGTAATACTTCCAAAACCGAATTTTTCAGGTTCCTTTGCAATGATTGCCGCTGCAATAAGTTTAGGGATATACTCCCTTGTTTCCCTTGGAAGCGCGTTATATTTAGCAAGTTCCCAAAAATCATTTGTATTGTGTTTTGCGATCGCTCTTCCTATCCTTCCTTCGCCTGCGTTATATCCTGCCGCAGCAAGATACCAGCACCCGAACTGGTTAAAAAGGTCTCTTAAATATTTAGTCGCCGCAACAGTTGATTTTTCAGGGTCTCTTCTTTCATCAATCCAGTAATTTGATCTTAGTCCGTATCTTCCGCCTGTTGCATAGATAAACTGCCACGGTCCTGATGCATTTGCAGATGAATATGCCTTCGGATTAAAACCGCTTTCAATCATTGCAAGATAAACAAGATCTTCAGGCAATCCTTCATTATTCAATATCTCTTTAATAATTGGAGCGTAATACCTTGATTTTTTTAACCAATTGCTAAAAACTTTCCTTTTTTCAGTTGTAAAATATTGTATGAAATATTTGACTGCGTCATTAAATACGATAGGTATGTCAAAATTCTTATAAAAGTCTTCTCCTAAAAGTGATGCTATATCTTCTTCATCGTCAATATTTTGAACTACTCCTGAATTAGTTCTATCCTTCCTTACAACCTTGGCAGTCTCTTTATTTTCAGTTAAGACAGTGTTATCAAGGGGCGGATTATATACTGTAACATTACTGCCTGTTGTAGAACATCCAATAATAGATGCCAAACCAATAACACATATTATTAATAATTTTCTCATCTTTCTCCTTAATTAAGAATATAGCAAGAAATGTACCATTGTCTAATAATGATGATAAATGTTATGGTTTATATATGTCAACAGAAAAAGTTAAAATTTCAGCTTTCACATTATTGTAATATTTTTCCTATCAAATCCTTGTACCCATTTGCAAATTGGTATGCATTCATTTTTTTCCTGTTCTCTAACTGTATTTCTTTAATAAGGATAGACCCATCTGTTGTTGATACTAAAATTCCTTCTTTATTCTTCCCTAATATCATACCAGGTATTTCTTTCCTATTGATTGCATTTATTTCCCCATTAAAAATTTTAAGCAATATACTATCCAGCAATGCGTATGCTGTAGGCCATAATACAAAAGCTTTTATCTGTCTAACAATTTCGACTGCCTTTTTATCCCAGTCTATCCTACCCATTTCTTTCTTGATTATTGGCGTATACGTCGCGTCTTCGTTATTCTGTTCAAGACCTTCAGCTAAGCCATGGATATTTATATGGTCAATAATTTCAGTAAGTATTCCTCCAGCCCTTTCGGAGAGTTTTTCAGAAAGAGTTATCGTGTTGTCATTCCGGTCTATCATTGCATGTTCCTGGTAAATAATATTGCCTGCATCCATCTTCTCAACCATTTTCATTATTGTAATGCCTGTTTTTTCTTCTCCGTTTAAAATAGCCCACTGGATAGGTGATGGCCCTCTGTATCTGGGTAATAACGATGGGTGAATATTTATCGCGCCTATAGAAGGCATATCCAGAGCCCATTTCGGTAAAATAAGACCGAATGAAGCCACCACAAACAGCTCCGGTTTCAGCGCCAGAATCTCCTTAAAGGCTTCATCTTTAAATGATTCTATCTCCATGAGCGGAAGACCCATTGCAAAGGCTGCTTTTTTAACGTCATTATCATCAAGCGTATAGCCTCTGCCTTTCGGCTTCCCCTTTTTGGTTACTACGTATGTAACATGTGAAGATATTGATTTTAGAGAAGGTACCGAAAAATTTGAAGAACCGAAAAACACTATGTTCATTTTTCGTTCTTTAAATAATGTTTTTTAAAAATATGTTTTTTGACAGGGCTTAAATAATCAATAAAAACAATGCCGTTAAGATGGTCTATTTCATGTTGAAATGCCCTTGCAAGATGTCCTTCACATTCCATTTCAAAGGCTTTACCATCTATAGTTATTCCTTTTACCAGAACTTTTTTTGATCTTTTAATATAATCATAATATTTTGGAACGCTCAAACACCCCTCTTCTTCAGAAACCTCCTCAGAATCTTTGTCGACTATTAAAGGATTTATGACGATAAGTGGCTTATTATCTTTCTTTAATTGCAGGTCAAGGACAATGAGCCTCAAAGAAACCCCAACCTGGTTAGCTGCTAATCCTGCACCATGTGCAAGGTTCATTCTCTCAACCATGTTCTCTGAGAGTTTTTTAATCTCATCGGTCACATCTGTTACAGGTTCAGCGATCTTTCTGAGAATCGGATTCGGATATGTTATTATTTCAAGAAAAGACATACATATTTTTAAATCAAATCAGCTCTGGAGTCAATATTACATTTAAGGTTCGTTCACTAAAACAAATGTTCATTTTCACAAATATGATACAGAGACATGCTTTATTATGGATAGATTGCCAATGGATTGGGTATGCAGGTTATGAAAGCGTAGAAAAATCAAGAGTTACTACGCATGAACATAACAAAAAAGCTCGTTGATGTTTTATCCATCAACGAGCTTTTTTGTTATGTTTCGCTATTTTTTGTTGCTTTTCAACATGCCGTCAAGACTATCTACCAGTCTCACTGCAAATTCTTCATCCTCCAGATTGCAGTCAATTTCTTCTATGTCTATCTTAACCTTTAGCAGGGCTTTCAGCTCATTTAAAAATATAAGATCTTCCTGAGGATTATAAAGAATGGTACCAGCCTTATCAATGTTGGACCAGCCTTTCATGGGGAAAAGAAATTTTATCGGACCCTTGGCTTTATTGAGTTTTTCCGCATAAAGTCCTGCGGCAATCTTCAATTCATCAGGATTGAACCGCACATATGACCTTAATTCATCCAGCTTGAAGGTCGGCCTTGAAATATACTTTTCAAAATTTTTCCGCGTAGGGCCACAACCTGTCAGATTAAGGCAGCATGGGGTAAGCACAAGAGGGATACCCCTTTCAATAGGCGCATCGAGCCTTTGCATGCCTGCCGCTCTTGTTCCGCCAAAGTATTCCTCTACAAGTCCTGCAGGAACAATATCTATAACGCCATCAAAAAATCCGTTGGCTATGAAGTTGTCCATTACCCTGTCGCTTGTGCCTTGGGCATGAAAAGAAAACACATTTTAACCCTTCTTTTCCACAAATTCCCC